>ERZ825525.48-NODE-48-length-163457-cov-9.667201_pt1 | contig 163457 bp, 125 predicted proteins | sample MGYA00519930_ERZ825525 | MGnify/ENA primary metagenome ERZ825525 (study PRJEB31778, sample SAMEA3449203) | human gut metagenome | biome: human gut; feature: human-associated habitat; material: faeces | place: United Kingdom | collected 2010/2012 ... | reverse complement strand
TTGCCGGTTAGCTCTGCCGTGAGATGCAGGGTTTTATGCCGGAAGACCATTGGAGCGGGAACGAGGGTCCGGTTAGGTTTTCCGAACGCCCGACCGGTGGTGTTTGACGAGCTTGCGAGGAGTTCCGCCGGTCAGTGAAGGAAAACCTTAACGGACCGGTCCAGGCGAACCGGTCTGACGGTATAAAACCCGAAATCGGAATAGATAGAAAAAAAATAAACCTAGGTATAATTAGTTCGTAAAGTTCTTAAAGTTGCTCCTTCGTTGCTTAAAAGTTCATAAAAAAAGCACCCGCAGGATCCAGGGACTTATAAACTAATTTAATTTTACAATTGAACGGATGGTTATTTTTTTGTTATCTGATTTTGTTTATCAGCCAGCTGATCAGGAAAAAGAGAAGGAAACAGATTACGATGGTGGCACCGGTGGGAATATTCAGAAAGGCAGAAAGGAATAGTCCGGTAATCGAACCGGCGGTACTGACCAGGGCGGAAGCCAATAGTTGCTGTTTGAAGTTTTTGTAAAAGATGCCGGCGATAGCCTGAGGAATAGTCAGATAGGAAATGACCAGGATGATTCCGGCTAATTTCAGGGACAGCACGATACAAAGGGCGATGATCAGTGTGATGGCGATGTCTATCCGGTTGACATGCACATGGTGAGTACGGCTGTATTCTTTATCGAAAGCGATGTAGAATAACGGACGGTAGAAACGGGCGAAAAAAAGGATGATACCCAGACATAGAACCACGGAAAGGATAATCTGTTCCCGGGTAACGGTCAGGATATTCCCGAAGAGATACGACATCAGATTGGGGGCATACCCTGGAGTGAGGTAAATAAACAGGATACCGATTGCCATACCTGCCGACCAAAAGATGCCGATCAGGGAATCTTCCTTGAGCTTTTTACTGTCGGAAAGGAACAGAATTCCCAGGGCAGATAAAATCGAGAAGGCTGTGGCACCTAACATAGGAGATAACCCGAGGTAATATGAAAGTCCTAAGCCGCCGAAAGAAGCGTGGGTGATTCCGCCGCTGATGAATACCATTCGTTTGGCAACGATGTAGGTACCTACCAATCCACAGCTGATACCGATCAACAACGTACTGATCAACGCATTCTGAAAAAAATCATATTTTAAAAGTTCCAGCATCTTCGATTCTTTTTATTCATTATTTCTTCTTCCTTTTTTCCTCAAGTCTCCTTTTTCGTCTTTTCCCTTTTCGTCTCTTTGCCTATAGCTTTTAGTAGCTTCACCGCCTGCTACTGTTTACCTTTTTCGTGTTCCTTCAGCACCCGGTGCGGAATTTTTCCGTGAGTGATCAACTCGATGGGACAGTGGTACGATTGCAACTGTGCTGCACTGATCAGGTTAGAATTATGATAATGCAATTCCCGGTTGACACAAGCGATAGTCTTCACATAGGAACAGATAGTTCCCAGATCGTGAGATACCATGACTATGCTCAGCGATTTATTGAGTTCTTCCAGGATGGTGTAAAATTCCTTTTCGAAATTACTGTCTACATAAGTTGTCGGTTCGTCGAGGATCAGGATGCGGGGAGACGCAATGATCGCCCTGCAAAGGAATACCCGTTGCATCTGTCCGCCCGATAAATCGCCGATCGGTGCTTTCTTATATGCTCCCATACCGTATTGATCGAGTAAATCCCAGGCTTTTTGTTTTTCGGCTAGGGTATAGGATTTGTAAAGTCCCTTTTCGGACATCAGGCCGGAGAGGACTACTTCGGTGACATCGATGGGAAAACGCTGGTCGAAACGGCTGTTCTGTGGTAGATAGCCGAAGAGATTTTGTCTGGAGACGGGGTAAATGACCTCTCCGCTATAAGGCTTCAGTAACCCCAGTATCACTTTGAGCAGGGTGGTTTTTCCGCCCCCATTGGGACCGATGATGCCAAGAAAGTCATGCTCATAAATTTTCAGATTGACTTGATGAAGAATGACTTCATGGTCATATCCGGCGCTTACATTTTTGAGTTCGAGTATGGGGGTCATGTTATTTTTCAGGTAAATATTTATCCAGGGTATCGATCAATCGGTTCATTTCAGCTGTCCAGTTTTCGGTCAGCGGGTCGATCTGAATGATTTGGCCTCCGATTTGTTTGGCTACGGATTCGGCATTATTGACATCGAATTGACTTTGGATAAAGATCATATGGATATTTTTTTCCAGGGCCAGATCGATGATTTTTTTCAAATGGGCCGGATTGGGTTCTTTCCCTTCGTCTTCGATCGAGATTTGTTCCATCCCGTAATCGGCAGCAAAATAAGTCAAAGCCGGATGATAGATCAGAAATATTTTGTCTTTTTTATGATCCAGTACTTGTTTGGCACGATCGGCAATGCTGTCGATCTTCTGGAGAAGGGCCTGGTAATTTTGTTCGAACTGTAGTTTTTGTTCCGGATATTTTTCCGATAGTACTTCATAGACGGTAGTGGCCATAGTGCGGGCATGTGCCGGAGAAAGCCAGATATGAGGATCTACTCCGTCGTGTTCGTCACCTGCGGCATGCGTATGCCCACAGCTTCCGTGAATCAGTTGCAGGTTGGCGGAGTGATTTACGATTTGGATATCCGGGCGGTTTTCGAGAACAGGAAATAGATGGATTTGTTCGAAAGGTAAATAACCGATGGTGAAACAAAGGTCGCTATCGTATAACTTCTTCAGTTGTTCCGTACTTAGATCACAGGTAGCCGGATTCATACCCGGAGGTATCATGACATTCACCGTCAGGTAATCACCGGCGATTTGTTCTGTCAGGTATTTTTGAGGAAGAATACTGACGCTCACCAGCCGGGTAGAAATGGATTTATTTTTACAGGAAATCAGGAGGTTCCCGATCAGAAAGAAAAAAAGGAATAAACGAAAATATTTGGTAATCATTGTGTTGAATAAAATATGTAAATCAAGTTATCTGTGCTATTTAGATTCGGTAAAGATAAGCTAAATTATCGGAATTTGAAACAGTAGTGTCATTTTCCAAATCTGTATTTTGTTAAATTTTCAATCGGCATTTTTATTTTTCGATTTTTACTTTATATTTGTCATGAATGAATACGAGCCATGGTCCTTTTTAATTCTAATATCAACCTGAATAATAATTGCAATGCAGAGCGGTTGCAAAGGGGAGGTTATGGTTAAAAACGGAACAGATCAGATATATGGATGAGCCTTCCCGATGCGGGGAGGCTTTTTTGTCGGTTATAAACTTAAATTTTTACCCTTATGAAGCAATTATTTTTACCGGAAGACTACACTTCGGTCTTGGATGTATGGCAGACAGAGCATGCCATTAAATTTATCAAGGACACCTTTCAATTGGCGCTGGCTGCGGAATTGAAGTTGCGCCGGATTACAGCACCTATTGTCGTTCCTTCGGGGAAGGGCTTGAACGATAACCTGAGCGGTACTGAACAGCCGGTGAGTTTCGGAGCCCGTGTATTAGGAGGACAACGAGCCGAGATCGTACAATCGCTGGCCAAATGGAAACGTTATGCTCTTTGGCGGCATCATATTCAGCCGGGTATGGGAATTTATACCGATATGAACGCTTTACGTCCGGATGAGACGATCGATAATATTCATTCGGTGTATGTCGATCAGTGGGATTGGGAGAAGGTGATTACCCCGGAAGAACGCACGCCGGAGCGGTTACAGCTTTGTGTCGAGAGAATTTATGCGGCCTTGAAACGTACCGAATTTTTATTGAGTGAACAATTCCCGGTATTACAACCCTTTTTACCCGATCGGATTCATTTTATACATGCCGAAGAGTTGAGAAAGCAATATCCCGGTTTGTCCCCCAAGGAAAGGGAAGAACGAATAGCCTGCCAGTTCGGGGCGGTTTTTATCCGGGGGATCGGAGGAGCTTTGGGGGATGGAACGATTCACGACGACCGTTCACCGGATTATGACGATTGGTCCACTGAGGCGGAAGACGGTTCGGTAGGTTTGAACGGAGATATCATTGTATGGAACCCTGTATTACAGTCTGCTTTCGAGATTTCTTCGATGGGGATCCGGGTGGATCGGGCTGCCTTGGAAAAACAATTGTGGCTGAAAAATGCAGGGGACTGGAAAAAATTGTATTTCCACTCTCTTTTGTTGGAAGGGAAATTACCCCAAACAATGGGGGGAGGAATCGGACAATCCCGGCTCTGTATGCTCTTATTGCAGAAATGTCATATCGGAGAGGTACAAGCCGGCTTATGGCCCGATGAGGTATTGACCGAATGCGAAAAAGCCGGGGTGTTTTTGTTTTAATACCGATAAAACAGAAAAAACGGTAACAACGGAAAGCATTATTGCTATTACCCTTGTTACCGTTTTATCGGTTGGCACCTGATTATTTTATTTCCTTCATCAGGCTTTCTACAGCTGCTTCCAGTTGCAGATCACGGCCTTTCATGGCGCTGGCCGGGTCGTTGGTCACTTTGATGTCCGGTTCGAGCTGCATATTCTCCAGGATGCGGCCTTGGTTGTCTTTCATTCCTACCTGAGGAATACCGAATACCAGGCTCGGATCCATCAGAGTTTCCCACCATACGGCGGTCATCGTTCCCGGTACAGGCATACCGATTACTTTACCGAGTCCCAGTTCTTTGTAGGCCCAGGGGAATCCGTGGGCGTTACTGTAGTTGCTTTCGCTGACTAATACGGCCGACGGTTTGTTCCATTGAGTGAACGGATCTTCACCGATGAATTGGCCACGTGGAACGAATTCGGCGTATTTCTTACCGCTCAGCAGGTGTAACAGGTCTTCATGTAGCCAGCCTCCGCCGTTGTAACGGGTGTCGACGATTATCGCTTCTTTGTTCCGGTATTTGCCCAGTATTTCAGAATATACTTTACGGAAACTGGGACTATCCATGCTCTTCACATGTACGTAACCGATTTTCCCATTGGATAGTTTTTCAACCATTTCCTGGCGTTGTTTTACCCAGCGGTTATATAGTAAACCGTTTTGGTTGCCGTAAGTGGTCGGTTTCACATATTCCTCCCATTCCTTTTTGGTAGAAGGATCGTAGATTGTCAGCATTACCCGTTTACCGCTCAGGCCTTCCAGTATCTGGAAATAATCCTGTCCTTTTTTGATTTCCTGATTGTTGATTTTCCGGATAATCATACCGGGTTTGATTTTACCACTGGTTAGATCCAGCGGACCTTTCTCCAGGATTTCCTTGATCTTCAGGCCATCGCCGTCGAATGTCTCGTCGTAAAAAACACCCAGGGCTGCCGTCTGTGAAGAACTGCCGCCTCCTTTGTAGCTGGCACCGGTATGGGAAGCATTCAGTTCGCCCAGTAATTCGGCCAACATTTCGGCAAAGTCGTAATTGTTGTTGATATAAGGCAGGAAGCGGGCATATTCTTTTTTATAGAAAGCCCAATCGATATTGTGAATGGCAGGATCGTAGAATTTATCTACTACTTGCTGCCAGACGTGATCGAACAGGTAAGCCCGTTCTTCGGGTTTCTTCCATTCGAACTCGGCATTGTAGCTCATACCTTTCAACTGGCCGGAATTCATATCCACTTTAGAGATTTGTCCACCGGAAAGCAGGTACAGGTTTCTGCCGTCTTTACTCATAACGAGAGCACCGCCTCCTTTGTTCAGTTTGGATAACATACGGGTACTTCCGTTTTTGAAGTCTCTGACCCAAAGGTCGTAACCGCCTTCAAAAGCGCTCAGGTAATATAGTTTTGAAGCGTCGTTGGTCAGTACGGCGTCGCCCAGACGGGAAGAATTGATGGTCAGGCGTACCATCCGGTCTTCCAGGTTTTCAAAGTCGATTTTGAGTTCGGGGAGCTTGTTTTCTTCTGCTTTCGCTTTTTTACCTTCTTTTTCTCCTTCGTCTTTTTTATCTCCCTCTTCTTTTTTACCTTTTTTCCCGGCTTTATCTGCTTTGTCACCTTTCTTTTCCTGTTTCTTTTCAGCTTTGGCTTTTTCTTCGGCTTCTTTCCTTTTCTGTAACTCTTTTATTTCTTTATGAAGAGCCAGTTCTTCTTTGTTCATTCTGAATTCATCCCAGGCTTCCGGATCCAGGAATAAGGCATAGATGTCGTATTGAGCTCCCCAACTACCGTGGCTACGCATACCTTGACGGTCGGTCGACCAAATGATGGCTTTTCCGTTCATCATCCATTTGGGATTCTGATCGCTATATCCACTGTTGGTCAGGTTGTGGATTTCTCCGCTGCCGTCGGCTTTTACAAGAGCGATATCGTTATGCTGCCAGCCGCCGTGTTCGAAATATTTAGCCAGGATCCACCGACCGTCGGGAGACCATTGATACCATTGGTCGCCGTCTTGATAGGAATAGTTGTATTTAGCCGGAAGTACCGTTCTCGATTTTTTGCTTTTCAGATTGATTACCTTGATTTCGGTCCGGTTTTCGAGGTAAGCGATTTCTTTACCATCCGGAGAGAAAGAGGGTTGGAAACAAGCATTAGTACCCTTGGTGATCTGCTCTTCTTCGATTTCTTTGGCATAAGCGAAAAATTTATCGTCTTTGTCTTTGATCCGGGCGACATAGATATTCCAGTGACCGTTCCGTTCACCGGCATATACCAAAGAACGGCCGTCCGGTGAAAATTCGACTGAACGTTCCTGAGTGGCCGTATTGGTGATTCTTTTCGTCGTACCGTATTCGGCGTTAGCTACATATACATCTCCGCGAACAATGAAAGCGAATTCTTTGCCGTCGGGTGACAGAGCCATCTCGGAAGCTCCCCGGTTCCAATTCATTTTAGCAATAGGGGATTCGGTATTGTCGGCGATGATATCAACCGCTAATTTTTTCGGTTGTTTTCCGGGTTGCAGGGTGTAGATCTCTCCGTTGAAAAAGTAACACAACAAGCCGTCTTCAGAGCTGCTCAGGAAGCGGACCGGATGTTTGCTGTGTTTGGTGATTTGTTTGATGTCCGAAGGATTTTTCAGGGACATTTTGCATACATTGAAATCCCCGAAACGTTCACTCAGGAAATAGATGTTTTCGTCGTTATCGGCGAATACCGGGTTGCGGTCTTCCACCTGTTTGTTCGTTAGGTTGGTAAATTCCCCGCTTTTCAAGTCGTGAATCCAGATATCCCGGCATACGGAAGATTTGTGGTGTTTCCGCCAGTTGTCTTCATATCCTTTATAATCGTGATAAATGATTTTATCGCCTTTTTTGTTGAAATTGATGTCGAAGGCGTCGAACGTCAGAAATTGTTCCGGCCGTCCTCCATCGACACTGATCTTGTACACCTGCCCTCCACTGGGGAATTGGCCGTATTCTGCATCGGGCATGACATTGGAACGATAGAGGATTTCTTTACCGTCGGGAGTGAAACATACGGGGATTTCGCTGCCTGAATAATAGGTCAGGCGGGTAGGGGTGCCGCCGCTTACCGGAACGGTATATAGGTTCAATCCTTCGTCCCGGGCAGAAGTGAAAGCGATGGTTTTGCCGTCCGGTGACCAAACAGGCCGGCTGTCATAAGCCGGATGGGTGGTCAGCTGGGTAGCTCTACCACCTTCACTGCTTACCAGAAAGATGTCTCCTTTGTAACAGAATGCGATGGTTTTTCCGTCGGGAGAAATCGCCGGATAACGCATCCATAGCGGATTTTCCTGAGCTGACAGCCCGGAAAAAACAAGGGCTAGAAACCCTGTACAGATAATTTTGATCAGGTTCATGTTTTGCTATAATTGATGTTAAATTTATATCCACCCTCATTTGAAATCACCCGAAATCGAACGACCTCGGTATAAAACGGTGTTAAAAGTAGTGATTTTAACTGTAAAGCGAAATCGGTTGCAGAAGTTTAACGAAAAATTTGGATTTGGACTTGGATAAACAAACGGGGCTGTTATAGAATGAATGGTATTCTCCAAACAGCCCCGGAAAACGATATGCTTTAATTTACAATCTTTTCTTTCTTTTTTATAATTTCCGGTTACGGATGTCGCGCAACATATCGGTATAGTTTTTCAGCAAACCCGGTTGTTTCACTTTTAATTCTTCTTGCTGTAATTTTTGAGATTCAAGCAAAATCTGCTCTGCCCGTTTGAAATTCCCCAAACGATAGCTCATACTGGCTGCTCCGAAAGGAATCTTTTGATGATAGGGTTGCATGGCATTAGCATAATCAACCCAGGATTGACATAGTTTCACCGTTTTCTTATCAGAAGGGGATACTCTCCAAAAATAATCGGTGATGCCTAAAATCGTTCCGGCACACATATAGTACATTTCCATAAATTGGTTACATGGTAATTTGCCGACCAGATATTCTACATTTTCAAATACCATATTTTTTAAATATACATACCTGGGATTGGCATGCAGAGAATCGATAGGATAGGTCTTCATTAAATTTTCCATATAGGATACCGCTAATTCTTTTATGCGTGCATCATCCGATTTGCTGCGGACCAGGAAACACAACTCCAGGTACTCCGGCGTTGCCCAGAAAATACCCCGGTCGCGGATCAAGTAAGCGTCACCGTCCAGTAAATGGCCTTTATAAGCATTGAAACGTTTTTTCAACTTCATCAACTCATCGAACCTGCTCCGGTCCCCTTTCATGATACTTTCGTCAAACCGGTCAGACAGAAAAGCCTGGAACGGAAACACGATAGCATGGCTGAACTCTCCGTCAGTCCTGCCACACTTGATGATGGCATCGATAAAACGTTCGCACAAGGCTTTGTCATATAGGGACAGTTTCCACATATAGGGATTTTTCAAATCCACGAGTTCTTCATCCGTCATGGCTTTCAGCATGGCGTTGATGGCAAAAGGTTTTTCACCAACCGGTGCCGCGTCGTAATAAAGGCTGATGGTTTCCCTATCGGCTTTACCGGCTTCGATGGTCTTTTTCATGGCCTCCATACCTCCATATTTGGCGGTTAAATTCACCATTTTACCTTCTTGAACAAACTCATGTACATTTTTAGCTCCTGTAAATGTCCTGAGTACTTCACCTTTTCCATTGATATAGTAAAAAGTAGGATAACCTGTTGCCGGATAAGTTTTTACAAATGCAGGACCTTCACCTTTCTCTGCATCTACCTGAAAATTGATAAAATGTTCATTATAATAAGCACCGAATTCAGCATTCGGGAAAACCGTCTTCGCCACATTCTTACAGGGACCGCACCAACTGGTGTAAATATCTACAAAGATGATTTTATTTTCCCGATTCGCTTTTTCAAGCACTTCTTTCCATGTACCCTTCTCAAAGATAACCCCTTGAGCATTCAGGCCCACAAAATAAAACAGGGCCGCTACCAATAATAATGTTTTTTTCATAAATAATTTGTTTTTATAATTTTATTCTTTTCCGGTCAATGCAAAGTCAGACTGCCACATGCTACGGCCGGCACAATTCTTCAACACCCAATACATCCGCAATGCTTGGTCCTTGGAAACCGATCTATGCGTTCCAGTCGGATCGTCCATGATATTTTCGGACAAAAAACGGTAGGAACCAACCTCTTTACTCCAGGAAGAATTTGTCCCTAACGAACCGTTGTTATTTACTATTCCATAAGCAAATGTATCGTTGCACTGGTCGTTTACATTGCTATTGTTTATTTTCCAAGTATCTAATAATCCCAAATAGTTACCGATACAAGTCACTAATTCGCGTTCGGCTGTAGCATCAATGCTCCGTTGGAAATACTGGAATGTGCTCATTCTAAAAAGGATACCGATTTGTTCCACTTTAGGTACCCATGTCGATGGCACCGGAGGTAATGATAAACCCGGTAAGGTTTCACTACCCAATCTGTATTTGGGCACGCATAATTTAGTAATGCTATTCCAGAATTTCGGGTATTTTGTTTCTGACATCAGCCAGATATTCAAGTATTTTTCATGCGGCCAGATGGCATTGTTCTGGCTTAAAAAGCGATGATATTTATCCGGCGGTGTACCTTCCGTAACCTCTTCTACCGTTACCCGGTTAATTCCAGGTTCATCCATCAGCTCTCCGGCAGGATTATATTGTGCCAACACAAATTGAATGCCTGTATTTACTCCGGCAGCGTTGCGGGTGGCTTTGCCCGAGAAAATATTATTCAACCGTTCCATAGTTTCTGCAATTCTTGCTGCCGATAAATTGCCGTAAGTGAGTACTTCTTCCTCGCTTACCACTACATGAAAAACAACAGGAATGGTAAATTCCTCGTACAAGGGTACCTGCAAGGGCTCCTTCATTGTAATGCTGACGGTATCGGATATTAAACCGGTTCCTTTCAAGCGGCAGAACACTTGAAAGACAGATTCGTTCAATGCCTGGTCAGCTGTGGAAAAATAACGCGGTAATTTCCTGCCTTCTACCGTTTCCCACTCAAACATATCATCGTTCAGTTTTTCGTTCCGGTACTCAATTCCGGCTTCATTGAAAACCACCGGACATAAATCAACCTGGGCATAGCCGTCTGTAAGCAACTGATAGTGATTCGGACGAAGTACTATTTTAGAAACATCCGCCACATCAATATATCCATTCTCCATAAATTTATACTCACTGGGAGAACATCCGGCCACTCCCAGGAATAACATCCAAAATATCAAATAATTTATTTTCATATCCATCTTAGTATTAAATTAAAAGATAACATTTTCCCATCCCGGAGTTTGTTCGATATTCTCATTGACAGCGATTTCTTCCAACGGAATCGGTAAACAGTATCTGAAATCATTGGATTTCAGCACATGATTCTGTCCATTTATTTTCCTTTCTACAGTAATTCCCATACGCTTCATATCTAACCACAAAACATCATTCTCCTGATAGAATTCCAGTTTTCTTTCTTTAAGCAATTCCTGCCAAAAATCCGATTCCGTATAAGAACCTTCCACATCCAAATACCGTCCTGCCTTAAAATCATTCAATACCACTTTTGCCTCACTTTCCCTTCCTAAACGATACAAAGCTTCTGCTTTCAACAGATACATATCCGCTGTTCTGAAAGGCATAATACAACCACCGGAAATCGGCTTCCCGTTGGTACCCCACAGATTGTATTTGTTGTTTAAAATGACTCCGTCCGCCTCCTTAAACCAGGCTTCTTTGCGAATATCATCGTCCTTATACCGGGCATACCACGTTGCATCTGCAATTCCGTCTGCAACCGACCTTAGCTCCTCTCCCTGGGTATATGCATTTTTAAAGTCGATCATTTGACTATTAGAACCGTCGATAATCCGAAGCGTGAATTCTCTTGAAGACAGCGTTTGTAAACCGGTTTCAGGACTACAATCGAATATGGCCTTAAAAGCCTCAACATCTCTGCCGTTGAAAGATTTTCTTTCTAATACCGAAGAAGTATATTTTTCTACTTTTTCCCAATCTCCATCTTCCCTGGCTGCCGATAAAGCCTTGAAAGAATATACATCAGCTAACAGGGAATGAATGAAATTCTTGTCATAAGCCAAATTCCAACTCTTTTTCGGCGTTTTTTCCAGCAGAGCGAGTGCCTCTTCGCAATCGGTGATAATCCGACGGTAAACTGTAGTTTGGGTTTCCCGTTCAGGTTGGGCAGTACCGACATTTTCATAAGGTTTCAAGTAAATAGGGATACCATATTCATCACCATCCATCGGTGCATAGAATTGTAACAACTTATAATAAGCATATGCTCTCCACACCAAAGCTTCTCCTTTCACATAATTACGGGTTTCGGGATCACCCTCAATTTCTTCGGAAAGTCCGTTTATAATCAAATTAATAGGGCCCAAAAAAGTATAGTTCTTTTCCCATATAAAATTTCTGGGGCGCAACCAAGAATAAGCCTGTACGGCTATTTCTGTCAATTCGCCTCGTTTGCTGTCAAAATATGTTTCGTTAGTTATGTCGTATTTCGATTCTCCTGTATAAAAGGCACACATGTTGCTCATATCAAATTCCGGCAAATAAAATTCACCCAGCACTTTCTCGTAAGCTGGATTCGGTTTTTTAATAAATTGGACATAACTGGCCAGGATGTCCCGATAATCCTCAACCGACTGTACCACTTTGATATTTCTGGGCTTCACATTCAAAAAATTCTGACATCCTGCCAACAAGAGGAGAATCAGGAATAGAATACAGCGATTATAATTTTTCATACGATATCTGTTTTTCAATTAATAACTACTAAAAACCGACTGATAACTTCAGGTTGAATTCACGGGACACCGGATAAGTAAAGGCGCCACCGCTACCGACATCCAATCCCTTGTATTTTGTAAATGTCAGCAAATTACGGGCATTAAACGATAAGGTCATATTGGTCAGACGCATCTGTTTAACCAGACTTGACGGCAACCGATAGCTCAATGATAAATTGGACAGACGGAGATAATCTCCCTTTTCATAATCGTCACTGGTTACCATGCCCGACCAATAGTCTTCCGTGGTCACAAAACGTGATATGTTTGTCCGGTCACCAGCTCCTTGCCAGAATTCCAGATATTTGCGTTCCCGGTTGGTTCCTGAGACAATAATGTCATTCGTAACACCAGACTTGTAACTCTTTTTCCCCGGAGCATTTTTCAAATCACTGAATGATTCGATGATATGTCCTGTTTTAAAAGTCCACTGAGTAGTGAATTCCAGGTTTTTGTATTTGAAGAAAGTATTAAATCCACCTACAAATAACGGATTTGTACGTCCCAGATATTGCATGGAAGGATTAAAATAATCTGTTTGCATCCTGTTCAGATCTTTGATAAATGGGAGTGCGTCCGGAATCTGGTCAAAAGAAGTCACGACACCTCCATTAATAAACTGGCCTTTGGCATAAAGATCTTCCCAACCATCCAAAAACTTTGCAAAAGCGCGTTTACCGTCTTCCGTCAGTTGGAACATGGGATTGCCGCTATTCGGATCGACACCGGCAGATTTCCATCCGTAAACAGAACCGGTTTCCTTTCCGGTAACATTAACAACTCCCCCTCTGTTATTGGAACGGCTAATCGCCTCCTCATAACTGTTATAGGTGTAAAGGGAGCGTTTTATGATATTTTTGTTCCGGGCAACATTAGCAGATGTTGAAAAGGTGATATCCGATGTCTGAATCCAGCGAATATTTAAAAATAATTCCAAACCTTTATTAGTGACAACTCCGCCGTTGGATTTTACGTTTCTTCTACCTGTAGATAAGGGGACAGTCAAATATTCCAGTACATCATCCGTGCGGTTATTGTAATAATCCGCTGTAAAATTAATCCTCCCTTTAAAGAAGGATAGATCCACACCTACATTCCGGTCCATTTTTTTCTCCCATTTTACAGAAGGGTTGGGGAATGAGAAGTTTGATACATAATGATTCCCTTCATAAATGCCACTGCTGAATTCAATTGTAGAGAACGGATAAGCGGTACGGTCGATGTTGCCGGTGTACCCGTAAGAACCACGGAGTGAAAATTCCGTCAGAATATTATTTTCAAAAAACTTCTCTTTATGCAGGTTATAACGTCCTCCGATAGACCACAAAGGGGTGAAACGATTATCTTCACCGATGACATCGGCTCCATCAGCGCGATAGTTGAAGTTCAATACGTAACGATCTTTGTAACTGTAACGGGCCGTACCCAGGAAAGATACCGTTCTGTCCTGCCCGTCGGAAGTATTGAATAAACCATTCAATATTCCTCTTAAATCTTCATAGGACACATCTTCGGTAAAAACCGGCAATCCGGTAATTCGATAAACCTGGTCGTAGATGGGAGAAGAATATCCGAAATTGTTGAATTTTTTAGAACTTACTTCATTTGCTACTAAAAAGGTAAACGAGTGACCGCCTTTCACATCGAAAGAATAGTCAATCTGATTTCTGACGGACCAGTTGTTATTGTGTCCGGAGCTTTCCGATAGTTCTCCGTTATCGTAAACATCGGGATAATTTTCACTATTCGGAAAAACAACCGGAGCAAACCGTTCATAGAGGTAGGACGTATAAGTGCCTGGATGAATTTCCTTCATGGAGGTATTGTAACTTAACCCTTTTCGTACAATAGACTCTATGGCCAATCCGTCCAAAATATTATACTTCAAATTGAAGGTCAAACTGAAATCTAACCCTTTCTGTGTATTTCTGGTTTCATTCAACTCCCGCAATATATTAAACCGGTCATATTTATAGCCGGAACTGCTTGCATGCGATATATTATTCGGTAAATAGGTCAGATCAGCAGCATAATTCCCGTTTTCATCATAAGGACGTTCATACGGATTGGCAAACATTGCATAATTAAACGGGTCGACAGCCGAAGCATGGTCTTCATTCTTACGTGTAGAAGCATTGACATCCACTCCGATAATCAAATTTTTTACCGGCCGGTAATCCAATCTCACCAATACTCCCGCACTGGAATAACGGTTAGGCAATAAAATACCGTTTTTATTTTGGAAATTGAACGAAGTGTAATAAGTCATCTCTTCCGTACCTCCCCTCAGACTCAAATTGTGCATTTGGGAATGGGCAGTCCGGAATATCTCTTTAAACCAGTTGGTAGAACGACTGCCCAAATCGGCCACTGAACTCTGATAATCACCCGGAGTGAGTTTCCCTTCATACAATTGCCGTCTTAACCGGCCACCCCGCCCTAAATTGTCAGCATAATTCAAACCCACATAATCCAAAACATTTGCTTCATATTCCAATTTTTCCCGCGAATTCATGAAATCCATCTTCATCCGGGGGGCTATCGCCACGTTATATGTTCCCGAATAATTGAATTGCAATTTCGAACGAAATCCTTTTTTGGTTTCGATAACAATTACCCCATTCGCAGCTCTTGCACCATAAATGGCCGTAGCGGAAGCATCTTTCAAGATCGTAATGGATTCTATATCTTCCGGCATAATGTTTCCCACTCCGTCCTGCATCACGGTTCCGACATAATCACCCGTATTGTCTTGAGGCACACCACTCAATAATGGTAATCCGTCGACAATCCATAACGGTTCCGTTCTTCCGCTCAGGTTGTTTTCACCGCGGATGGTAATTTGAGCCCGTGTACCGGGTGCTCCCGATACAGAAGTACTATTCAGACCAGCAACCATTCCTTCCAGAATCTGGTCAATAGAAGTTATTCCTTGATGACGTAGATCCTTCGCAGTTACCGTAGCTACGCTACCTGTCATTTTCTGACGTTCCACACGTTCCATACCGGTAACAACCACTTCATCCAAAGTAGCCACCTCATTTTTCATGATAATCTTCACCGGCTTACTCCAATCCACTTCTTTCAGACTATACTCCACAGATTTCATGCCGATAAACGAAAACGTTATGGAAGTTACATTACCCGGCACTCCAATCTGGAATTCCCCATTCATGTCCGTCAGTGCACCGATTGTCGTTCCGGTAATAAATACATTGACACCAGGAAGCGGATTCTTGTCTTCATCCAGCACTTTCCCTTTCAGCACCCGTTTCGAAATTTCCTCCTGTTGGCCCTTCTGTAGCATAATGACCTGACTCTCTATCCTCATACTTATTCCCATCGGATCGAAAATCTTTTTCAAAGCCGGTTCTAAATTTTCTTCCCGTATATCCAAGGATACTTTTTTCCCTCCATCAATATTTTCAGGCTTGTAAATGAAATCGTATGAAGTCAGCCTTTTCACTTCCTCCAATATTTTATGCAACTCAACCTGTTCATACACTAACGTGATTTTTTGTGCATTCGCATTGAAAACGGTTCCGGCAAACAAAAAAGAGGGAATCATCATTTTTACACAGACCAAAGTAATGATCCGGAATAAATATCTTTTCATCGTTACATTTTTTAGTTAAAAAATATCTTTATTCACCTGTGTCTTACGATATTTCAAGTCAAAGTACACTTTCGCATTCCGATGGTAAAGTACACCGTTGACCAGCTCGTCTGTCACCGGCTCAATCCTGTTTATCCGGATACATCCGCGTACTCCGTGACCATTTTCCATGTATAAGAATATCGGACAAACGGTTTCTGGAGAAAATGCAACACGTTCATTTTGTATGGTGAAATTGAAATCACCGTTTTCCATATCTTCAAAATCCGCATTAGAAAAACCGGCAGGCACTAACATGTATTTTGTGTGGCATCTCAGGTCAAAATTATAGGTGACAAAATAACCGTAACCGGGGAAAAGCTCAGTATATTTAGGATACGTTCCATGCCAAAGCAATTTACGCATCCGGTTGGGACTTTCAAAATAGATCAAATCCTCTGCATCGTCGTAAGCCAAGGCGATATCAATTTGGTTCTTTTTCTCTTGATCTGAAATGTTGTTTAGTCCTTCACCGGTTTGATTGGATTCCAACTTACTGCTGAAAAAGGCTTTGGCAAGGTAATCCGGTTCCGGATCTGAGGTGACATTCCATCCCGGAGTCCATTCTCTGGAGAATAACGCTTCCAACAGATTATCATTAATTGTAGTAACAACCTCTTTATCATAATTTGCATTACGGACATCAAACTGCCGATAGGCTCCGGTATAGTGACCTGCGAGGGTGGATCCGTTAGTTGTCTTGCAATTGTAAGACAACGACAGATTGTCTCCTTCAATAGTCACCTCTACTTTTCCATCGCTAATCGTTGCATAAACAGGCTTATCTCCTCCAAATTCATAATCAACAGCGTAAAATCCTTTAAATGTAAATTCTTTGGATTCCGTACCGAAATGATAGGTGCCGGATTTCAGGTTTTCCGTATCGGAAGAGTGTAAATGCAAGGAAACACAAGCCCCCCTTCCGAAAGCAGATTGCAATTCTTCATGAACTACGATCCCCTCTTCATACATGCTCAAAATGAAATTCCCGGTCTGTTCATTCTTAATGTTTGCCGCAAAGAAATATACGGAATCCTCTTTCTCAATCATACTCGCATCCATATTGTACGGATTACTGAAAAAGGTGTATTTATCCACCCAACAGGAATCATACTGAGAAACCACTGTACTGTTGTTGCTGTGCCACAATACAACCTCTCCGATATCGTATTGTTGCCCATACACAGAAAATGACTGTTCATGTCCCTTAAACTCATTGTCGGAACAAGAAGCAAGCAGACAGAGAAAAACAAACAATTTTATTTTCTTCATAATATTTGGAATATTTGGTTAGAATTAGTATAATAATGTGTTATTTAAAATCAATAATTACAATACCGTCCTGATATGTCAGTCTTAAATCCCCAATCGTAGCAATGACTTTTAGAAGTTCCTGCAAATCTTTCTTTCTATGTAAATTGGCTGTAAAACGCATTTTCTTCAGGTTCTCATGTGCGAATTGTATTTTCACATCATACCACCTTGCTACTTTTGCCATGATTACCTCTAATGTTTCTTCTTTCACAATCAGATCATGATTCCTCCACCCGAGTACTTGTTGCATATCCGCTTCCTGTATGGCCGCTTTGCCCGTGACGACATCCAAAACAACTTGCTGACCGGGCTCCAATACTCTGTCTGTTCCCGTCCGTTTATCTGTTACAGCCACTTTCCCGCTCATCAAAGAAGTATAGTTCATCGGTTCATCGGGATAAGCATATACATTGAAGATTGTACCGAGTACCTGTATATTTTGCTCGGCAGTTTCTACACAGAAAGGACGTGCCGTGTCGCGTGTCACTTCAAAATAAGCCTCACCTTTCAGAAACACCTTGCGTTCGTTGGCTGTAAACGCTACCGGATAGCGCAATTCAGAACCGGCATTCAGGAATATTTTTGTTCCATCTGCAAGCATTACCTGATATTCACATTTATACGGTACTATGATTTGATTGTATAACACTTCTCCCAAGGTTTGTCCGGAACTTTCATGAGCAAGCCCACCTTCTGGATTCAGACGGATTTTTGCCTTTCCCTGTTGAATAACCGTATCGCCCGACAGTACGGAGAGATCCATCCGGTTGCCTCCGGCCATAATCAGCATGACCCGGGCCGAGTCTGTCGCAGGGGATATCGCCTTCTCCGCAACCGGGAGCAAAGGAGGTATATGCCGTATTGCAAACCAACCACCTGCGACAAGCAATAACACTGCAATGGCTGCTGCTACGTATTGTCGTCCGGATACCCTAATATTTCGTTGCTTTTCGGTTTTTCTCCCTGTATCCGGCAGATTCGCCTGAATATATTCTTTTCTGCGGCAAGTGAATTTTTCATATGCCTTTTCTATATCATATAAATTTTCGGCTATTCTCTTTTGTTCTAAAAAACGGTAATGCCGGAAGTGGTCGAATAATTTCTGATTTTCTTCAGATGCTTTTATCCATCGATCCAGAATCTGTTGTTTTTCAGCTGGCAGTATTTCTCCGCGTATACAGGCGGAAATCAATTCTGCAATTTGGTAAATTTCGTGTACTTCCATTTTATCCCTTTTGCTATTAGGACAACATGAAACCAAAAAAGTGTCACGAAAATTCAAAAATTATAAATCATTGTTTTCGTTTCGATGAAAATGTTGTAATCAGATAAACGGTAGTAGGAGGTAGATCAGGTATTTCAATTTTTCCTGCAATATTTTTTTACCTCTCTTTTTTAATGCTTTGACAGCATCGACGGAAATAGAAAGTATTTTGGCGATTTCTTCATTACTGTGTCCGAGCAGAGCCAGTTCATATACACGTTTCATTTGTCCGGGAAGGCTGTCGATAGCCTCTTTCAATAGTGTATATACCTCTTCTTCAAGTATCTGATTTAAAAAGAAATCGTATTCTTCTTTCTGGCTTAGCTCGACAATGTATTTTTCTTTTACTTGTTTGTGTTTCAGAATATTAAGACATTTGTTCCGGACTGTCCGATAGAGATAGGTTTTTAATTCAAGGTAGGTGGCGAATTGTATTTTCTTCACCCAGAATTCATACAACGTATCTTGTACTACGTCTTCAGCCATTTCTTTTACTTCGAGATGTTTGCGTGCAAAAGAATTAAGGGAGAAATAGAATTTGACAAACAATTCTTTATATGCATCCTCTTCTCCCCGGCATAATGATTTAAACCATATACACTCTTTTTCTTTCTCCAAAATCTTTGCTTAATAAATATCAGGCTACAAACTATATAATGAAGCAAAAATAAATATTTTTCCAAACAAAGCAACATTCAGGAATCTGAATTAACAAACCCCTATATTTACATGAAAATGAATGGTTACCGGTAATCAGTGATGTAAATATACGCTACCAGCTGTACTCAATTGTTCATTAAAGTAAAATCGAACGGAGGGAAACTTAAATATTTGCGAATCTGCCTTTGATTTTGTATACCTGATTAACGGATAATCTCCGATATGACTTACCTTTGTAAATCAAGAGTTTTGAAACTGAAGAGGGTATTTTTTCTCTTTCGTTTTGAGGTGAACGGTGATTAAAGACGTTAAAATTGCAGAATTTAATAAATATACGATGAACAAATACTTTTACCTATTATTTATCTTGCTTTCGGTGTGTTGTGGTAAAAAGAATCGGATCACTGAATTGAAGATGCCTCCGGTGATTCATCTGACCGGTGAAAAGGTTGAAACTATTCTGCCCCGGTGTTATGAAACCGGTGTATTGGTAGACTCTTTTTTGGTACTGAAAGAAAAATGTACGGATACCATGTTTTATCTTTTCAGTACGAACACTGACCGGGAAATTTTTCGATTTGGAAGGGAAGGACGGGGTGTTTGTGAGTTTTATTATCCTTTTTTTCTAGTTAACTCCTTTGCTTATGATTCGCTGATTATTTACGATAGCCCTGCCGCTACGTTAACAAAAATAGATTTAGCTGCCCTTGTGGAAAGCCGGGATATAGCGAAATGCGCAAATTCGGAGCATTTATATAGAAACCTGAATTTTATGTATAACTTCAATAAGGTAGATTCTGCTTTTATCGGAACTTTTATCGAAAAGGACGAGGGACTTTTTTCCTTTTGTAACCGAAATAACGGAGAGATAAAAAATACGGATTATGTTCCTTATTATTTTTATGAAAAGGGACGTAAAGATGCTTATTGCCATCATGTACTAGTTTCTGAAAAGGACAATTCGATTATCGTCCCGTTTAAATATATGAATTTAATTAACTGTTATGATTTGGATGGAAATTTGAAGGTGACCTATGCTTTGGATTGGATCAAAGAAGAGATAAATACACAAATTCGGGTGGATGAACATACGACAGTAACTTTTTATCGGACTTATGCTACCCGGAATCGGTGTTACTTGGTTTGGGATGGACATAAAATTGAAGAAGAACTTCGGAAATATCCTGCTAAGATTGTGGTGATGAACTGGCAAGGAGAATTGGAAAAGGTATACCAATTGGATAATTTTGCAGATTTTATCATCCCGGATGAAAAACAGCGTATGATTTATGTTGGAGTATATAATGCCGGATTGGAGTTTGTCGAAATCTACAAATACCCGATGCTTTAGAATAAAAAAACGTCCCCGAAAGGACGTTTTTAATTTATCTGATCACTAGCTTTAATTTTTTTTATAGATTCCCAGTTTGTCCGGATTGAAGCTGTTGATCATTTCATCGTGGGCAGCTACTTTGGCTTTACCGTAATTGATGAAAATTTCGGCAGACTTCACATACTTATCGCATTTCTGTGCATCCTGCAGCAACAGGTAACCGATAATGGTATAACCGGCCATTTCCACCAGACGGCGGGCATGGAAGTCGGTATATTCGGTACTGCCGGCTTCAGCTACTTTGGCTGTTGCGGCTTCGAGTTTACCGGTCATGCATTTCAGGGTTTCGCGCAGGTATTCGTGTTCCGGAGCGATCTCCATTTTCTCATATACTTCGCGGATATGTTTTGCATATTGTCCGGTGGTGACGCCACGGATGGCAGCTACTACCTGCAACTGGGAAGTACCTTCGTAAATATTGGTGATTCGGGCATCCCGCACGTAACGCTGGATAGGATAGTCTTTCATAAATCCTGATCCACCGTGGATCTGCAAGGCATCGTAAGTGATTTCATTGGCATATTCACTGGCGAAAAGCTTCTGTAGCGGAGTATAGATGTCGGCTAATTTCTGATATTCCTTCATCTCGTTGCGTTCGTCTTTGTCCAGGGCTCTTTCTTTGGAGATATGGTAATAGGTCTTGTACATATCTACAAAACGGGCTGTTTCATAAAGAACGGAACGGATACCATGTAACTTGGCTTCCATATTGGAAAGCATTTCGTAAATAGCCGGGAACTCGATAATGGCCTTACCGAACTGTTTCCTTTCCTGAGCGTATTTCAATCCTTCGCGATAAGCGGCTTCGGCAATACCGACCGATTGGGCGCCGATACCCAGACGGGCTGCGTTCATCAGTGCCATCACGTATTTGATCAATCCCATTTTACGTTCGCCTACCAGTTCGGCCGGAGCATTTTTGAATACCAGCTCACAGGTCGGAGAACCTTTGATCCCTAATTTATTTTCGATACGACGTACGGTAACGGCATTGCTGTTGCGGTCATAGATGAACATGGAAAGTCCGCGTCCGTCGTTCGTCCCGGCTTCCGAACGGGCCAGTACTAAGGAAATATGTCCGTCCCCGTTGGTGATGAAACGTTTTACACCATTCAGATACCATTGTCCGTCGGCTTCGTTATAGGTTGCCTTCAGCTGTACGGCCTGTAAGTCGGAACCGGCATCCGGTTCGGTCAGGTCCATCGCACAGGTCTCGCCGGCACATACGCGGGGCAGGTATTTGGCTTTTTGTTCGTCACTGGCAAATTCGTTGATCGTTTCGGCACAATCCTGTAATCCCCAGATGTTCTGCAATCCGGCATCGGCCCGGGCAACGATCTCGGCGGCCATGATAAACGGGGTGATCGGGAAATTCAACCCGTTGTATTTTCTCGGGAGAGAAATACCGTTCAAGCCGGCTTGATTGATCACATCGATGTTTTGTTGGGTACCGGCGGCATATTTTACATGACCGTCGACCACCTGCGGGCCTTCGGCATCTACCGATTCGGCATTCACAGCTACGACATCCCCGCAAATTTCTCCGACAATTTCCAATACTTTATCATAGTTGTCGAAAGCATCTTCGAAGTCGCGCGGTGCGTTGTCATATTGCTGGGCTTCCGTGTAATTGCGCTCTTTCAGGGCAACGATCTTTTCCATCAACGGGTGGCCGAGGTGGAATTTTATATCTTCATTATCTGTATAAAAATTAGCCATAATGTTTTGATTTTAAGTTTTATTTGCTGTTTTTCTTGTAATACTGGATCATCTTCGGGATAACGACATTCAGGTCGCCGGTGATGACATAATCAGCAAATTTATTGATCGGGGCGTTGCTATCGGTATTGATCGCAATCACCATGGCAGACTCTTCCATTCCTGCAGTATGCTGGATCTGGCCTGAAATACCGCAAGCGATGTACAGTTTAGGACGTACGGTGGTACCGGTTTGGCCGATCTGACGCTCGTGTTCGCAAAAACCGGCATCGACGGCAGCACGCGAAGCTCCGACTTCTCCGCCTAGAACGGTAGCCAGTTCATGCAGTAACTGGAAGTTTTCTTTCGAACCGACACCATAGCCTCCGGCAACAATGATCGGAGCTGCTTTCAGGTTCACTTTTGATTTTTCCATGTGACGTTCGATCACATGGATAACAAAATCTTCCGGAGTGGTGAACTGATTCACATCGATCATTTTGATTTCTCCCTGGTGGTTCGCATTGAAGATTTCTTTTTTCATCACTCCTTCGCGGACGGTAGCCATCTGAGGACGGCAATCCGGATTTACGATCGTAGCAACGATATTTCCGCCGAAAGCCGGGCGGATTTGGTATAACAGGTTGTGATATATTTTATTGTTTTTCTTGTCTTCATAATCTCCGATTTCCAGACTGGTACAGTCAGCTGTCAGACCGCTGTGCAGGGCCGAAGATACCCGGGGACCCAGGTCACGGCCGATACTGGAAGCTCCCATAAAAGCGATCTGAGGTTTTTCCTGTTTAAACAGGTTGACTAAAATGGAGGTATGAGGGAGAGTGGTGTAAGGAGCCAGACGTTTGTCATCGCCCAGCCAAAGTACGTCTACTCCATAAGGGAAGACTTGTTTTTCAACTCCTTTAAGGTCGCTACCCAATACAATAGCTTCGAGTTTTACGCCTAATTCAGTGGCAAGGGTACGTCCTTTGGTCAGTAGCTCGAGGCTTACATCTGCAATAATACCCTCTTCTATTTCGCAATATACAAATACACTGTTCATAAATATTTAGCTTTTATAGCTTATAGCTTATAGCCTTTCGCCTTTTACTTTTTACTTTTTTACCTTTTACTTTTTACCTTACCCCACGGTATGGTTAACGATCAGTTCTTTCATCATTTCATCGATGGCTGTGTCGCTAGGCTCGAGTACTTTGGCTTCTTTGGCCTGAAATACGACGCTTTCAATGTTTTTCACTTTCGTCGGAGAACCGCTCAATCCCAGTTCCTGGGCTTCGCAAGTGATGTCGTTGACACTCCATTCGGTAATTTTCAGGTAAGGACGTTCCTGGAGCAGGTTGAGGTAATCTTCATCGGCATCCTGCATTTCCTGAGTAGCCCGGGCGTATTTATATTTCATTACATAGCGTGCGTTACGGGGGCGGCAGGGGGCAGCAGAACCGTTAACGGTCACGACGCAGGGCACCGGACATTCTACCACTTCTATACCTCTTTCGAGACGACGTTTGATCGTGATCTTGCCGGCTGTAATATCCAGAATATCTTCTGCATAAGTGACTTGTGGCAGCCCCAGTTTTTCAGCTACCTGAGGCCCCACTTGGGCCGTATCTCCGTCGATAGCCTGACGGCCGCAGATCAGCAGGTCGGTCTGCAAGTTCCGGAGCGCACAAGCTAACGCATAAGAAGTGGCCAGGGTATCGGAACCGGCAAAAGCACGGTCGGATAACAAATATCCGCCATCTGCGCCTCTGTACATGGCTTCACGTATGATTTCTGCAGCACGGCCGGGGCCCATCGTCAGAATGTGCACTGTAGTCCCTTCAATTTTATCTTTTATCCGTAATGCCTGTTCCAGGGCATTTAAATCTTCAGGGTTAAAAATAGCAGGTAAGGCTGCTCTGTTTACAGTTCCATCCGCTTTCATAGCATCTTTTCCCACATTTCTGGTATCGGGAACCTGCTTCGCAAGAACAACAATTTTCAGTCCTTTCATGTTACATTATTTAAGTTATCATCCCTTCAAACGATTGAAAAAGTCGAAAGGATTTTAAGATTAATATTTGCTGAATTACACCGTTTAGTACAGGTTTTCCAAACACTTTGAAGCGATTCCGATCACTTCCGGCAGTACCGGAAACTTGTAACTATTTGGTGAGCAAAGATAATACAATAAAGGTAAAAGGTGAAAAGTAAAAGGTAAAAAGTGAAAAAAGTAGGAAGTGAAGGGATGAAACGGTGGAAGCTGTGGAAAAGAAAAAGGGAACGGTAAAAGCGGTAGGGAGGAAGGAGGCATTTTTGCCGTTGTTCCCGTTTTAGCCGCTTTTACCGTTTCGTCCGTTACTTGTAATTCTGAGCGAATTCGCGGCCCGCACGTAGGGCTTTGAGGTTCATCTCTACGATTTCAGCGCCTTTGCGGCTGAAGATGGCACGGATGCCTTCTTCCAGGTATTCGAACGGAATTTCGATGAAGGGAGAAGCTGCTCCCAACATGACGAAATTGCTGGCTCTGACGTTACCGGCAGATTCTTTAGCAATGGTATCAGCATCTATAATCACCTGATGGGGAAGGCTTTTGAGTGTACTCATCACTTTTTCTACTTCGGGGTAGTTGGGGATATTGATAAAAGGTGTGGAGTTGGTCACCACAAATCCGCCTTCCCGTAGATAGGGGAGGTAACGAAGAGCTTCCATCGGCTCTACGGATAAGATGATGTCGGCACGTCCTTTGGCGATCAGGTCCGAATAGATCGGGCGGTCTGAAATACGCATGAAAGATTGTACATCACCGCCTCGCTGGCTCATACCGTGAGTCTCGGCTTGTTTCATGTATAGATTGTTAGTCAGTGCAGCCGAGCCCAAAGCCGCTGCGATAGACAAAATACCCTGCCCTCCTACGCCTGCTAATATAATATCTGTTTTCATAATTTTTTACCTTTAACTTTTTAGCCTTTAGCCTGTAGCTTATTACTTATTCTATTTTTTCTTATTGTCCCTGGCTGCTTTCTGGATGCATACTCTCCGGGGGATGATGACCGATACTCCTTTGTATTCCAGTTCTTCCCGGATAATTCGGCACAGTTCCTCATGGTTCTTGGGTACCGGCAGCAATACCCGGATGTGTTCGGGTTCTACTCCGATACCCTGACAGATCGATTCTATTTTTCCCAGGGCCGAGGATTCCTGACCTCCGGTCATAGAAATCGATTCGTTGTCGGAGATGATTACTGTGATCGGCGTTTTTTCGTTGACAGCATCCAATAAACCGGTCATACCGGAATGGGTGAAAGTCGAGTCGCCGATAACCGCTACCGTTGGGAATAATCCGGCGTCACAGGCTCCTTTGGCCATCGTGATAGAAGCTCCCATGTCGACACAAGAGTTGATGGACTGGAAAGGAGGAAGTGCACCTAAAGTATAACAGCCGATATCTGAAAATACCCGTCCTTCGCCATAGGTCGCGATGACTTCGTTGAGGGCTTTATAGACATCGCGATGGCTGCAACCCGTACAGAGTGCAGGTGGACGGGGAGCGACGATCTCAGGTACAGGGGCTCCTTCTTTGGTATTGAAACAAAGGGCTTTGCCTACTAAGTCCGGATTTAATTCGCCATCCCGGGGCAGGGTGCCGTCCAGGCGTCCCATGATGTTGTCTTTGCCGGGGTACCCTTTCAGCATTTCTTCTACAACGGGATAACCTTCTTCGAGTACCAGAATCTGTTTACACTCGCGCAATAGACGTTTGATCATTTTACGGGGTAACGGATATTGGCTGACTTTTACTACCGGATAGATACAGCCACCGTCAAAATTTTCCAACAGATAATTGTAGGTAATTCCGCAAGCGATGATTCCGAGTGATTTATCACTACCGTCGATATATTGATTGAAGGGAGATTGTTCGGATGCTTTTACAAAATCCGCTTGTTTCTCAAGTAAGAGTTTATAGCGTTTACGGGCGATAGCCGGGAGCAGTACGAACTGGCGTTTATCCTCCGGCAAGTGCAAATGATTTTCCGGCAGACTATCGTGCGTTTCGACTCCGGCACGGGAGTGGGCCAGACGGGTGGTAATCCGCATCAATACGGGAGAACCTACCGTTTCGGAGAGAGCGAAACCGTAACGGGTCATTTCGTAAGCTTCTTGCTGGTTCGAAGGTTCGAGTACCGGTACAAAGGCAAATTTACCATATACCCGGGAATCCTGCTCATTTTGAGAGGAATGCATCGAAGGATCGTCGGCTGCGGTAACTACCAGTCCACCGTTAGCTCCGGTAATAGCTGCATTCATGAAGCAGTCGGCTGCCACATTCATACCGACGTGTTTCATACATACCAAGGCTCTTTTGCCGGCGTAAGACATGCCTAAAGCCGATTCCATGGCCGTCTTTTCGTTGGCTGCCCATGCCCGGTGTACATTACGGGCGATAGCCTCTTTAGAATTCTGAATATATTCGGTGATTTCTGTCGAAGGAGTACCGGGATAGGCATATACGCCTGAAATTCCGCTGTCAATGGCTCCCTGAGCTATTGCTTCGACACCTAATAATAGCTGTTTTTGCATAATTTTGTCTGATTTTATAGATTATATGATATTACAATAACACAAACGTCGGAGACGTCTCGGAAATAAAATGTTGAATAATTCGAAAGTGAAGGCAATAACTGCCCCGGAATCAGAGTCCCCAGTGGAATTTCAAGGTACCCATGATATAAGCTAAAACGAAATAATATTCAAAAGGACGGTACATATCGCTAAACGCATATCATGTAAAACGTTTGCGAAGATAGAAATATTCTTTAAAAAAAGAAAGCTCCAACGTATTTTTCAGGTATTTTTTTACTTTTAGCCTTTACCCTCTGGTTGTTAGCCTTTTTACTTTTTTTTCCATATCTCCCAATTTTTTTCCGCCTGTCCCAGCCACATCGCATAACCGTTGCAGGCATGAGCTCCGGCTGCTTTTCCCTTTTGCATGAAAGTGGTTGTTTCGGGATTATAGACCAGGTCGAAAAGATAATGTCCGGCAGTGAGGAGCTCGTAGGGAAGGGGAGGAAACTCCGATGTATCGGGCCAGGTGCCCAAAGGGGTAGTATTTACGATCAGCGGATAGCCGGTTATTAAGTCCGGTAACGCTGCATAGCCGATCTCGTCTGCCTGGCGGGGAGTACGGGATACGGTCGATACTTCCATATTCAGAGAGTGCAGGGCGTAACGCACGGCTTTGGCAGCTCCGCCATTCCCCAGAATCAGTGCTTTGGAAATAGCTGCGGGAATAAATTCCAGCAAAGCTTTCCGAAAACCATACATATCCGTATTATATCCCACCAGATAGGGGTGCCCGTTCGGATGGCTCACCTTGACGCAATTGACGGCACCGATAACCCGGGCTTCTTCACTGATCTCGTCCAAAAAGGGAAGGATATTTTGTTTGTGAGGGATCGTGACATTAAAACCACAAAGGTCGGGCGTTTGTTGTAATAGTGTTGAAAGCTGCCGGATGTCGGGCATTTCGAAGCTCCGATATTCAGCAGCGATATTTTCTTTTTGGAATTTCTCGTTAAAATAGCGGGGCGAGCAGGAATGCCCCAAAGGGTATCCGATGATTCCGTATATTTGCATGATTACTGTTGCTTTTGCATTTTCTTTCCGATGAACTCTATGCCATAAATAAGCACAAAACCCACGATACACATCACGATCGCTTCCACTAAGAGCGGATCGGATTGCGTCAGTTCCTGAAAATAATGCGGAGATACATTCGCTTCCACCAAAGGTCTTACCACTCCGTGTGAGTCGGTATAGGTTTCCAGAGTTTCTTTCCAGGGCCATACTTTATTCAGAGATCCTACCATGAATCCCGTTAGGGTAGCGACAGTCGCTGTATGATGTTTTTTTAGAAGCCAGGATAACAAATGGGAAAAACTGATGATACCGGCAACCGCTCCGACGATGAATAACAACATCACCCCGATGTTCAGGCTGCTGACAGCTCCGAGGATATAGGAGTATTTCCCCATCAGTAGTAAAATGAATGCCCCGGATATGCCCGGTAAAATCATGGCACAAATGGCTATGGCGCCGGATAAAATGATAAACCACCACGTATTGGGAGTCTCGGCCGGCGACATCACGGTAATGACATAGGCGATACAGCCTCCTGCAATCAGTGAGATCACCGTACCGATATGCCAGTGTTTGATTTCTTTGGCTACCAGTACCGACGAAGCGACGATCAAACCGAAGAAAAACGACCAGATATAGATGGGATGATGTTCCAGTAACCAGGTCATGAGTTTGGCCAGAGAGAAGATAGAGATGGCGATACCACCGACCACTCCGAGTAGGAATGACCCGTTGATCTTTTTCCAAAAGTCTGCAAACTTCAGGCTGAGCAACAATTTTAAAGCTTGGAGGTCTATACTTTTGATCGAATCGATCAATTCTTCATAAATCCCCGTAATGAAGGCGATCGTACCGCCGGAAACACCCGGAACCACATCTGCTGCACCCATGGCACAGCCTTTCAGTACCAACAATAAATAATTCTTTTGTTTTTCCATATTTTTCTGTTCACTTTTCGAATTTTATAAAAAAATAAATCCCAAGCGGGATTTATTTTTTCAATACGTTTCTATGCTCAAAACGGAATAGATCAAAAACAGTCTTCACCGGGGTGAAAGTTGTCAGGGGAACCTCGACGAATACCGTAATCCAGTTCGCCATAGCTCCATTCCAAAGCCCCGGGAGTTCCTGTACTTTAATTTCTTTCCCTTTATATGATTTGTGGGTAATAAAACCTTGTTCGGGGGCAATGAATTTTTCGAGATCGAACTTCTTGCCTTTATAGTTTTTTACACCGCATACCAGATCGACCGGATTGAAATGAGTAGAATGATCGAACACTTTTTTTTGTTCTTTATCTTTCAGATTGATCTGAGCCGATTCGACGATCATCAGGCGTGAACTGCCGTCTTTCATTTTCACCCAGAACGGTCCTCCGCCCGGTTCACCTTCATTTTTTACCATCCCACATACCCGGATCGGACGATCCAGCAATTGATGCAGATGTTTGATGCGCTCTTTCTGGTCTTTATAAGTCTTGCCTTCCGCTTCTTTATAACCGATTTGTCCCATAAAGGCTTCAATCTCCCGGAGTTGTTCTTCTGTCGGTTTTTTATCCAGCATACTCAGGTAGCTGAAAATCTTTTCTTGTAATTCCACCAGTGTACCGGCCAGCAGTCTTTTATATTTGATCGTATCTCCCTTGGCCCGGTCGGGGATAACGTTATCGATATTTTTGATGAAAATAATATCGGCTTTCAATTCATTCAGGTTATAGATCAGGGCACCGTGTCCTCCGGGACGGAATACCAGCTTCCCTTCGCTGTCTCTCAGTAACTCGCCCTTGTCGGTGAGGCTGACCGTATCGGTGGAAGGTTTCTGAATCGAAAAGGTTACTTCGTATTTGATGTTGAACATCTTCTCGAATACTTTGGTCACCTTCTTCAACCGTTCTTTAAAGAGATTTATATACTCTTCCGAAACGGTGAAATGCAAGCGGGCTATTTTTCCATTGTTGCAATACATTCCTCCTTCAACGATATGTTCGTCGAAAGCCGTTCTGACAAAATCCCGGTAAATATGAAAATCGACCAATCCTTTGGGGGTATTCCCATAGTTCAGGCCTTTGTCGGTAAGGATATAGCTAAGGATTTCGTTAAATTGCCGTTTGGCGATCATCTTGTCGATGTCTTTTCCATCATTCCACAGAGCGGCAGACAAACGGTTATAGAAAGGAAGTTCGTCCAGTTTCAAAAAGAAATCGTGCATTGTACCCGCCCCTTTATCCTGCACGAATTCCAGGAATTCTTCTTCTGTACCTGTATAGGTATCCATAAAAGTAAACAGATCTTTGAACATCCGGGTGGCCGATCCGGAAGCCGGGACCATTTTCAGCAGTTCACATTCCTGACGTGCTTTATCGAAATTTGCGTTCAAACGTTCTTCATCTTCAGCCTCGATCCGGATAATTCCATTACCGATGGTGGCTGGTTCGGACAAATCGACATAGTCGAATCCTTTTTCGAAATTGGCTAATTGCCGGTCTATCTGTTCCGGTTTAATATCTCTGTGTTTGAAAACTTTCAGATCTTCTTTCGTGTAGTCCATAATTTAGTGATTAAAGCTTACAAAGTTGTAAGTCGGATTAATTATCTTCCTCTTCGTCATATACCTCTTCCTGATTGTCCAGTTCGGTTTCATAGAAATCCTCAGCTTCTTCCATCAGGGAATCGATATCATCTTGAGACAGTGGTTCTTCGTCGATCCAGTAAATTTTTTGATTACTGTAAAATCCGTCCAGATCACATTGAATGATACAACGTGGTTTTTCGGTATGAACAACGTAGACTAAATCAAGTGCTTCTTGTGAGTTGTCCGCAATAAGAAATTTGGGTAACATGTCATTTTATTCGTTTAAAATTATCAGTCACAAAGATATGCGATAAATGTAATTTTTTTTATAATCGGCCGATAAAAATCGATACGATGCCATTTTATTCTGAAATTAGTTCGTTGTTTGTCATATTTTGGGGATAAAACCCGAACACAGGAAAGTTCGGCCGGGCAGTGGGATATACCATAGTACTGATGTCGGCCGACGAGGTGTTCGACCCTGCTGAGTTCGAAGGAATAACCGATGTGGATGTCTATGTCGTTCTTAAAAAAATACGGAAGAACTGAAAAAGATCCTGAATTTTTGACAGCTTAAAAACATTTGTAACTTTGTCTGTTGTCACATCGTTGTAAATAAACTATGATTGCATCAGAATTGATATCGAATGTTGTGCCGGTGCTCAAACCCGAAGATACCTGCTTGCAGGCGCTCAACTGGATGGAACTTTTCCGGGTGTCCCATCTGCCTATGGAGCAGGGAAAAATGTATCTGGGGCTTGTAGATGATGAGATGATCTATGCCCACGGCGACCTGAACGATCGGCTGGATGTGTTGCAGATTCCGGTGGAAGGTACCTTTGTTTATGAAAATTATCATATTTATGATGTTATCTGTCTGGCGGCCGGAAGTTTGTTGTCGGTGGTACCCGTACTCGACCGGAAAAATAATTTTGTCGGTTCGATTACTTTGACCGATATCCTCCGGCATTTGGACACTTTGCTATGTGTAGACCAGCCGGGAGGTATTCTGGTGCTCGAAGTCAACCGGATCGATTATTCATTGGCCGAAGTTGCACAGATTGTAGAATATAACGAAGCCCGGGTATTGAGTTGTTACGTGTCGGGAAACCGCGATTCCCAGCAACTGCAGATTACCTTGAAGATAAATACACTGAATGTAGATCCGATCCTGGATACTTTTATCCGGTACGGATATACCGTTAAGAATAGTTTTGTCACAGGCGAGGAAGAACAGGATAGTCTGAGGGAACGCTATGGATTATTGATGAAGTATTTAGAGTTATAGAGTTGCTGAGTTATAGAGTTGCTGAGTTATAGAGTTACTGAGTTATAGAGTTACTGAGTTTAAAAAGTTAGCAACTCAGCAACTCAGCAACTTAGTAACTCAGCAACTCAGCAACTTAGTAACTCAGCAACTTAGTAACTCAGCAACTTAGTAACTCAGCAACTTTTTTCTATCTTTGTCTGTTGAATGAAGGAGGATCGATTTATGACCGTAGCGATTTATGGCAGAAGTATAGAACCGGAATTTTTTCCTTACCTGAAACGTCTGGTCGAAGGACTGGAGAGGAAAGGAGTGGGGATGGTGTGTGAAGAAAAATTCGCTGCGCTGTTGAGTGGAAACTACGGTTACGAACCGAAATTTTTGAATTGTTTCGGCAGATGTACCTTGATAAAAGAGGAGGTTGAATTGCTGCTGAGCGTCGGTGGGGACGGTACTTTTCTGGATTCGGTGATTTATGTGAAAGATAGTGGGGTACCTGTATTGGGGGTAAATAGTGGACATTTGGGGTTTTTAGCGAATGTACCCGTGGAGGAGATAGAAGATGCTGTCGATTTTATCGCTGCCGGGAAGTATGAGGTGGAACAGCGGGATATGTTGCAGCTTGAAGTGGAAGGACAACGGATAGCGGATTTCGATTATGCCCTGAATGAAGTGGGAGTTTTGAAAGCTGCTACTTCTTCTTTATTGAAGATACATGCCTATATCGGAGAGAATTATCTTACGACCTATTGGGCTGACGGATTGGTGGTGGCTACTCCGACGGGGTCTACGGCTTATTCCCTGAGTGGTGGAGGACCGATTGTGAGTCCCGAATGCCGGAATATTATTCTGACTCCGATCTGTCCGCATAATTTGACGATTCGTCCGTTGGTGGTACCGAATACGGCTGAAGTGAGGCTGAAAGTGGAAGGGCGTTCCGGCGAATATGTGTTGTGCATGGACTCCCGGATCCGGAAGATGACGGACGGACAGGAATTGAAAATTTGTACCGGAAGCCAAAAAATCAATGTGGTGAAACTACCCCGGCATAATTATTACGATACCTTGAGGAATAAGCTGATGTGGGGGGAAGACAGACGCAACGGAATGAAAGACTAGAGTGAAAAATCGGAAATGGAAGTGGGTAAAAAGGTGCTATACGATAGGATAGAACAGAGGGAGTTGCCGAAACGATTCCAGCTATGTTATTGTTTCTTTGCATTTGTTACCCGATTTTTTACCTTTATAAGCTTATTTTTCCCTCTTTTGTTGTTATCTTTGGACGGTTTTTGTCAACCTGAGGGAGAGTTAGGAATTTTAGGAGGAATGGGGTATTATATGGGCGAATATAATCCCAATCGGCACTTTGATCGGAGTCAGCGTTATCTCGGAGGTTTTTGCCGTTATAATCTGAACAATCGTTTTGCTTTACGGCTGAATGCAGGTTTTTCGAAAATAGATATCCGGGAGAGATCCTTGCTGTCCAACGGGGAGACGGTATATCCGGCTGGATTTCATTGTACGGTGAAGGATGTTGCTGCATGGATCGAATTTGATTTCCGCAGTTTTGGGTGCAGAAAGTGAAAGAATTCTCCTGCTGGTCTCCGTATCTTTTTACCGGAGTGGGATATCTCGGAGCCGGCGATGAGAGTAGTGTTTCTATCCCTTGGGGCATCGGAGTAAAGTTTAATCTTTACCGACAATGGTCATGTGGGGGCGAATGGAGTACCCGGAAATTGTTTACCGATAAAATAGATCAGGTGTACGATCTCCGGGGGACGGGAGAGACTAATTTTATATATAATAAAGATTGGTTTTTTGTGGGAGGAATTACGGTATCTTATCGTTTTCCATTGAACCCAGAATGTCACTTTTGAGTGAAAAACAGAATAATAATGCAAGATATTAAAGAAGAAATTATAGCAGCGGGCTTGCCGGAACATATCGCGATTATCATGGACGGCAACGGACGCTGGGCGGAACAAAGAGGCTTAGACCGGGTATATGGACACAAACAGGGGGTGGATACGGTGAAGTCGGTTGTAGAAGCTAGTGGGGAAATCGGTTTGAAATACCTTACTTTATATACCTTTTCTATAGAAAACTGGAATCGTCCTAGGGCCGAAGTTGATGCGCTGATGGGGTTGATGACCGATGCGATTATCCGCGAAACGTCCGAATTGATGCGGCAGAAAGTGCGGGTGAAAGTGATCGGGAATACCGGTGATTTGCCGGAAGAGGTATGGCATAAGTTGGAAGGGCTGATTCACAGGACGGCTGCAAATACAGGAGTGACCTTGGTGCTGGCTTTAAGTTATGGAGCCCGTTGGGAAATTGTCGAAGCTGCCCGGAGGTTGATAGCCGATTATAAGACCGGGAGAGTGGCGGATACAGAGGAGGTTACGGACGAATTGTTTGCCCGTTATCTGACTACTGCAGGGATGCCTGATCCTGATTTATTGATTCGTACAAGCGGAGAATGCCGGTTGAGTAATTTCCTGTTATGGCAATGTGCCTATACGGAGTTTTATTTTATCGACAAATTTTGGCCTGATTTTGAAAAAGATGATTTATATTTGGCAATCCGTAATTTTCAGCAACGGGAGAGACGTTTTGGAATGACCGGAGAACAGATAAAAGTGAAGGGTGAAAAGGGAGAGGGGATAAACGTAACTGAAAAGTAACTGGTAACGCTGTCTTGGATAGCTAAAAGAATATATATGGTTAGAAAAGTAATTCTTTGTCTTTCAATAATTTTTTTCTGCTTTTGTCGTGTTATGGCGCAGTCGGCTGATACTTTATCTCAGCCTGATATTTATTATTCGAGCCCTAAAACATACGAAATTGCCGGTATCGAGGTCACCGGTATTGGTGAGCAGTACGATCCTGAAACATTGATTTTGGCTACCGGCCTCCGGGTGGGATCCGAGGTGAAAATACCGGGGGATGCGATAACGAAAGCGATACGCCGTTTGTATGGCCAGGGATTGTTTTCCGATGTGACGATCTCTGTCGACCGGGTAGAAGGACAGAAAGTATTCCTGATTATTAATCTGGCAGAACGTCACCGTTTGTCTGCGATTAACTATATCGGACTCAAAAAATCGGAAGAAAGTAAAATTAAAGAGAAGATCAATCAATTGCCCGGAAGCCAGGTTACCGATAATATGATCGCCGGTGTACAGCGCATCATCGAAAAATATTTTAAAGAAAAAGGATACTACAATATCTCTGTGAAGGTTTTACAGCGGGATGACCCTGAAAGACCGAATTTTGTGTATTTGGATGCGACGGTCGAACGGAAGAATAAAATCAAGATCAGCGATGTGATTATCACCGGAAACGAAAAAGTGCGTGACAGCAAGCTGAAGGGAGCGATGAAGAAAACCAAAGAAAAGTCGTTGAGGAATTTCTTTAAATCGGCAAAATATATTCAGGAGAGTTATGAAGACGATAAATATAACCTGCTCGATAAATATAACGAACTCGGTTACCGGGATGCCGCTATTATCGCCGACAGCGTTGTACAGGAAAGTCCGAAACGGGTGAAAATCTATATCGACGTCGAAGAAGGAAACAAGTACTATTATAATGATATTACATGGGTTGGAAATACGGTGGTCGATGCCGATAAATTATCCCGATTGTTGAATATTAAGAAAGGTGATGTCTATAATAAGAGCTATTTCGATAAACGTTTGAATTCGGATGAAGATGCTGTAGCCAATTACTTCTATCTGAACAACGGTTACCTGTTTTTCCGGGCGATGCCGGTAGAGACTGTTGTGGGGAACGACTCGATCAATGTCGAGATTCGTATGGTGGAAGGACCACAGGCGACGATCGATCGGGTAATTATCAAAGGAAACGATCGTACTCACGAGCATGTAATCCGTCGTGAATTGTATACTTATCCGGGAGAATTGTTCAGCCGGGAAGATGTTATTCGGAGTGTACGGGAATTAGCCAATCTGGGACATTTCGATCCCGAAAAAATCAGTCCGACTCCACTACCGAACCAGGAAGCCGGAACGGTAGATTTGGAATACAAAGTAGAGGAAAAAGCAAATGATAAGATCGAGATCTCCGGAGGTTGGGGGGCCGGTATGATTATCGGTTCTGTCGGATTGACTTTCACCAATTTCTCTATGAGGAATATTTTTAATTGGGAGTCATATCGTCCTTTGCCTCAGGGTGATGGCCAGACTTTGAGTTTGAAAGCACAGACCAATGGAAAATATTATACCTCTTTCAGTGTTTCTTTCCGGGAGCCCTGGCTGGGAGGTAAAAAACCGAATTCATTGAGTGTGTCGGCTTATTATTCCCGTCAGACCGGTTATAGCCGTAGTTATTATAACTCCTATTATGCCGGAAATAGTGCCAAAGACATGTATGATACCGATCAGTTGATGACCACTTTCGGGTTGAGTGCCGGATTGGGACGACGGATTACCTGGCCGGATGATTTCTTTACCTTATATACCGAGGCTTCCTATCAGCGGTATACCTTGAAAAACTGGCCTTATTATATTTTTTCCGAAGGAAATTCGAACAACCTGTCTTTTGCAGTACAATTGAGAAGAAGCTCTATCGATAATCCGTTGTATACCCGTGAAGGTTCCGACTTTACTCTCGGATTGACGTTTACGCCGCCTTATTCCTGGTTTACCGATAAGAATTATGCCAGTCCGAATATTAAAGATAAAGATAAATACCGTTGGATCGAGTTCCACAAATGGAAATTTCAGGGAAAAGTATTTATGCCTCTGGATAAAAATAAAAAATTTGTGTTGTATACAGGGGTACAGTACGGTTACCTCGGTCACTTCGACAAAAACAAGCGTTCGCCGTTCGAAGGATTCGAAATGGGGGGTGACGGTATGTCGGGATATAGCCTTTACGGACGTGAATATATCGGTTTGAGAGGATATGAAAACGGTTCTCTGACAAATGCAGGCTCTAGCTTTATCGCTCCGAATGCTTCCGATGCCAGCTTGTATTCCAAGCTGACCATGGAGTTGCGTTATCCGATTTCGCTGGCACAGTCGGCGACGATCTATGCGCTGGCGTTTATGGAAGCCGGTAACTCATGGTATGAACTGAAAGATTTCGAACCGTTCAACCTGTATCGGTCTGCCGGTGTCGGTCTGCGTGTATTCCTGCCGATGTTCGGGTTGTTAGGTATCGACTGGGGGTATGGATTCGACTCTGTACCGGGACGTCCGGGAGCTGCCGGTTCACAGATCCACTTCGTATTAGGACAGGAATTCTAAAATGGATTTGCGGTTTACGATTTATGATAGGACATTTTAAATTGAAAAACGGATTTATTTTATTATTTTTGTCTTGCATATGGAGTACTGCACAGGCGCAAAGCGGAACACGCTATGCTTTCGTGAATATGGAATATATTTTCAGCTGTATCCCCGATTATGCAAAAGCCCAGCAGGAACTGGACGATTATTCGCAGAAGTTGCAGGCCGATATCGATGCGGTATACGCGGAAATAGCAGAAATGCAATCCAGATATAATGCCGATAAAGTGTTTCTGACTCCTTCGATGCGCGAAGACCGGGAGAAAGAAATTGCAGCGAAAGAGAATAAAGCCCGTTTGTTGCAGCAACAATATTTCGGCACCGACGGTTATCTGTTCGCAAAGCGCGAAGAACTGGTGAAACCTTTGCAGGACGAAGTTTTAGCGGTCATTAAAGATGTCGCTAAAGAAGGAAATTTTGGTATGATTATCGATGTTGCCGCCGATAATTCAGTTGTCTATTTCGACCCGAAACTCGATAAAAGCAATGTCGTATTGCGGAAATTGGGGTATAGCGTCAAAAAGAAAGAAGAATAAACCGGTCGTCTGAATGAAACAGATCCGGAAGAGTTAGATAATTTAATGATAATATTTATAAACCAGAAAAATGATGAAAAATACCATTAAAGTGTTTGTACTTGTAGCTTTGACATTGGCTGCAATGAGTGTTTCTGCACAGGTAAAACTGGGCCACATTGAAACTCAGAAGTTGATTCAGGCTATGCCGGAATGGACTGCCGCTCAAAAGACTTTCGAAGAGGAACAGAAAAAAGTAAATACAGAATTGAATAGTTTGAGAGAACAATTCCAGACTAAATTAGCCGAATATTCTGAAAAAATGAAGACTTATTCAGAGGCTATGCGGGCTACAACAGAAGAAGAATTGCAAGGATTGCAGCAAAGAATCCAACGTTTTCAGGAAACGGCTATGGCTCAACTGGAAAAAACACAAAATGATCTGATGCAGCCTGTAATGGAAAAAGCATTGAACGCGATCAAGGAAGTAGGTAAAGAAAATGGGTTTACTTATATCTTCGACATGAATGCCGGTATCCTGTATGCCGCTGAAAATTCACAGGATGTCCTGCCGTTGGTAAAGAAAAAATTAGGATTGCAATAAGGAGTGTAAAAGGATAAAAAGCCGCCTGGGATAGGCGGCTTTTGTCGTTTCTGATTCAAGGATATGGAGCAACACAAAGAGAGTATCGGCGTATTTGATTCCGGCTACGGAGGGCTGACTATTTTAAAAGAAATTGTCCGGAAATTACCGGAGTATAATTATGTGTATCTGGGGGATAATGCCAGGGCCCCTTACGGTGCCCGTTCTTTTGAGGTGGTCTACGAATATACGCGGGAGGCTGTTCATAAACTTTTCGGAATGGGGTGCCGCTTGGTGATCCTGGCTTGTAATACGGCATCGGCAAAGGCGTTGCGGACTATACAGCAAGTGGACTTACCGCAATGGGATCCCGAAAAACGGGTATTGGGGGTTATCCGTCCCAGCGTAGAAGCGCTGAATACCTATTCGCAAAACGGACATGTCGGGATTCTGGCTACCCGGGGAACCGTAGCATCCGGATCTTATCCGATAGAAGTCGGGAAATTATATGGTGAAGAGAGGTTCCGGATTACCCAGCTGGCGTGTCCGATGTGGGTACCGTTAGTTGAAAATAACGAACTGGATGGAGAAGGGGCGATCTATTTTGTCCGGAAATACATTCAGGAACTGTTGGGTACCGATCCTGAAATCGATACGATTATCCTGGGATGTACACATTATCCGTTATTACGGCCGCTGATCGCCCGTTTTGTTCCTTCACGGGTGAAAATTATCGGACAGGGACAAATCGTTGCCGGGAGTCTGGCCGACTATTTGAAACGGCATCCTGAGATCGACCGGAGATTGGGTAAGGACAGCAGGCGAAGTTATTTAACCACTGAAAAAACAGAATTGTTCGATCGGATGGCCGGTTTATTTTTGAAGGAAGAAATTAGTTCACAAAGAATTTTTATGTGTTAAGTTGAAATCTTTTAGCAGTATCTCAATTATTTTTTTATATCTTTGGATAAGATAGGATGCGGCTCGGTAAAATCATCAAACAAGTTTGTTGTTTTTGCTCTTGCCTTTCACTATCTTTGACAAGGTATCGGTTGGAAGATTAAATGTCGTGCAAAACAATTAGTATCGTTGTCGGAGGCAGCTAATATCTATGACAGAACAAGAACAGATTAAAGAAGCTTTTGAAGATTTATTGAAATCGTTACGAAAAGAGACTTCTAAAGAGAACAGACAAAAAATCAAAGAAGCTTTCGAATTTGCCAATGAAGCTCATAAAGGTGTGAAGAGAAGGTCCGGTGAACCTTATATTCTTCATCCTTTGGCTGTTGCTAAAATTGCTGTGAAAGAGATCGGTTTGGGGACGACTTCTGTCATCTCTGCTTTGTTGCATGATGTGGTGGAAGATACCGATTATACAGTTGAAGATATCGCTAATTTATTCGGGCCGAAAGTGGCTTCTATAGTCGATGGCCTGACCAAAATTAGTGGGGTCATGGGATCGGATACCAGCCGGCAGGCCGAGAGTTTCCGAAAGATGATCCTGACGCTGGCCGACGATGTCCGGGTGATCCTGATCAAGATTGCCGACCGTTTGCACAATATGCGTACGCTGGCTTCTATGCCCGAGCATAAGCAAGTGAAGATTGCGAGCGAGACCCTGTATATCTATGCCCCTTTGGCTCACCGCATGGGATTACATGCCATCAAAACCGAGCTCGAAGACCTCAGTATGAAATACGAACATCCCGAAGAATATGAGGTTATCGATAAAAAGATCGAAGCTTACGAGAAACAATTTTCGGCACTCTTTGAAGAATTTATCAAGCCGATACGTAAAAGTCTGAGCGAGAACCACTACGAATATACCATCACCGCCCGTACGAAGAGTGTGTATTCGGTCTGGCTGAAAATGCAGAGACGGAATATCAGTTTCGATGAAATCTACGACCTGCTGGCCGTACGGATTGTGTTTAAACCCAAAGCAGATCAGCCTGAAAAATGGCAGTGCTGGAATATTTATTCTTTGATTACAGACATTTATAGTCCCAAGCCCGAGCGGATTCGCGACTGGGTGAGTGTGCCTAAAGCCAATGGATACGAAGCTTTGCACTTGACGGTTATGGGACCTGAAGGACAATGGTTCGAAGTGCAGATCCGTTCGGAACGTATGGATGAGATTGCAGAGAAAGGGTTAGCTGCCCATTGGAAATATAAAAATGAAGGCGAAAGTTCGGAGTTGGATAAATGGCTGGCGGGAATTAAGGAGATTCTCGATCAGCCGGATGCCAGTGCGCTGGAGTTCCTCGACGAATTTAAACTGAACTTATTCGCAAAGGAAATCCGGGTATTTACGCCTAAAGGATATATGCGTACCTTGCCTAAGGGAGCTACGGCACTTGATTTTGCTTATGATATCCATACTGAAATCGGAAATACCTGTATCGGAGCGAAAGTGAATCATAAGCTGGTGCCGATGAGCCATAAACTGACGAGTGGAGACCAGGTGGAGATTTTGACGAGCGATAAACAGAAACCTCAAAGGGAGTGGCTGGATTTTGTGGTGACAGCGAAAGCCCGGACGCATATCAACGCCACCTTTAAGAAGTATAGGAAAGAACAGATCCGGACCGGTATCACGATCTTCGAGGCTGTTGTGAAAAAATTGGATTTACCGCCTACCTCCGAGCCATTGAAGAAAGTACTGACCGATTACAACCTGACCAATAAGGACGATTTGTATGTCGAGCTCGCTAAAAATATCATTACGGAAGGAGATCTTGAAAAAGTGCTCAAGAAGAAAGCGGAAAATAAATTTATAAAATACTGGAAACTCCAGTTTTTATGGAATGGGAAAGACGGAGAGGAAAAAAAGAAGAACGACAACGATGTCCAGCTGGATGTCAATTCGGATTTCGTGATCGCTCCTTGCTGTAATCCGATTCCGGGAGACGACGTGGTTGGTATGAATATTGCAGGTACGAAGGTTACGGTTCACAAGCGTTCTTGTCCCGAAGCGATCCGCTTGATGGCCAGCTTTGGAGATAAGATTGTCCCGATTAAATGGGTGAGCCATAAATTGATGTCTTTCCTGACAGTGATAAAAATGACAGGAATCGATAAACCGGGGATTGTCAGCGATATCACCGCCCTGATCGCAAAAGAAGGGAAGGTGAATATGCGAATGATTCATTTCGATACCCGGGACGGTATTTTTGAAGGATTCATTCATCTGTATGTACATAATACAGCCGACTTGAATAATATAGTTTCCCGTATATCCCAGATACAAGGGGTAGAAAGCGTGATGAGGGTGGAGAATGAGGAAAGATAAGAGATGATAGATGGAAGGAGGAGAGAAAAAGAGAGGTGAAGATTAGAGTGAGAAATAGATAGGAAGAGAGAAAAAAGAATGAGGATGGAAAAGATGGTTGACGAAAGTTGTTCAAATATGGAGAAAATAAAAGAAACTGTAAAAGAGATTTTTACAACTTATTTGCAACAAAAAGGACACCGGAAGACTCCGGAAAGATATGCTATCCTGGATGAGATTTATTCGCATACAGGACATTTCGATATCGAATCCCTGTATGTTTTTATGAAGAATAAAAATTATCGGGTGAGTCGGGCTACTTTATACAATACCATAGAGTTGCTTTTGGATTGTAAGTTGGTGATCAAACATCAGTTCGGGAATAATATCGCCCAGTTTGAGAAAGCTTTTAACAACCGTTACCACGAACATCTGATTTGTCAGAAATGTGGTAAAGTGGAGGAGTTTGCCGATTCCCGGATCAACGAGGTCGTCGAACATATTGAAGATAAATACCAATTTTCTGTGCATCACCACCTTTTGTATATTTATGGATTGTGTAAGGCCTGTCGGGAGAGTGAGTGATTTTAGCGGTTTTTTCTGTTTACAATAGAAAAAAATGTTTACTTTTGCACGTTTGTGTTTCCCGAAATCCGACGGGAGGTTTTGGAGAAAGAATTACTGTAAACGAATAAATAAAGATACAGATGAAAGTTGATGTTTTACTTGGATTGCAATGGGGAGATGAAGGGAAAGGAAAAGTGGTTGATGTATTAACACCGAAATATGATGTCGTGACCCGTTTTCAGGGCGGTCCGAATGCCGGACATACCTTAGAATTCGAAGGGCAAAAATATGTATTGCGTTCTATCCCTTCCGGGATATTTCAGGGTGGGAAAAAGAATATTATCGGGAATGGAGTTGTACTGGATCCGGTTCTGTTTCGTCAGGAGGCTGAGAGTTTAGCTGCCAGTGGACATGATCTGACCAAACAATTGTGTATATCCAAGAAAGCACATCTGATCCTGCCTACTCACCGGGTGCTGGATGCTGCTTATGAAGCTGCTAAAGGAGATGCGAAAATCGGAACGACCGGTAAGGGGATCGGGCCGACTTATACGGATAAAGTGAGCCGTAATGGGTTGAGAGTAGGGGATGTGTTGTATCATTTTGAAGACAAGTATGCGGCTGCTAAGAAAAAGCATGAAGCCATTCTGAAAGCCTTGAATTATCGATACGATATCACGGAACTGGAAAAAGAATGGTTCGAAGCGATTGCCTACCTGAAGCGTTTTCAGCTGATCGATAGTGAGCACGTTATCAATAATTTGCTGGAAGAGGGTAAATCCGTACTTGCCGAAGGGGCACAAGGAACGATGCTGGATGTGGATTTCGGCTCTTATCCTTTTGTGACTTCGTCGAATACTATTTGTGCCGGAGCTTGTACCGGTTTGGGAGTCGCTCCGGGAAATATCGGTGAAGTTTACGGAATTTTCAAAGCCTATTGTACCCGTGTGGGTGCCGGTCCTTTCCCGACAGAATTATTCGACGAAACCGGAGAGAAGTTGTGTGCTTTGGGACACGAGTTCGGAGCTGTTACCGGCCGGAAACGCCGTTGTGGCTGGATCGATCTCGTGGCTTTGAAATATGCTGTGATGATCAATGGGGTTAGTCAGTTGATCATGATGAAGAGTGATGTATTGGACAGCTTCGATACGATTAAAGCTTGTGTCGCTTATAAAATAAATGGAGGGGAGACCGATGAATTTCCGTTCGATATTTGTGACGGAGTCGAACCTGTATACGTGGAAATACCGGGATGGAAAACAGATATGACCCAAATGACTTCGGAAGATGAATTTCCGGAAGAATTCAATGCTTATGTCAGCTTTTTAGAAGAGGAGCTGGGAGTACCGGTGAAGATTGTCTCGGTAGGTCCCGACCGTGAGCAGACGATTATCAGATATGAAGATTAAAAAAGAGCCGTAAGGCTCTTTTTTTTATCTGGACCGGATTTCTTTCCGCATAAAAGAACCGTAAGACAAAGCGAAACAGATGACCGTTGCTGCGATGAGGCCTGTAAGTTGAGGCCATACGATCAGCAGGCTTTGGCCTAGAGGCAAAGGACTAGGGATTGCCCCATGTACCTGTTCCATCGTCAACGGTCCCAGACTACGGACAGAAGGCATCAACAAAGTGGTTGTGGCTTCGTTGAAAAGCATACTGGGAGCAAAGCGCAATAAATTGAGCATAAACCGTTGATAACCGATCATTTGATAGGTGGTAGCCATTTCCGATGGACTGATGGCTTTACCGATCAGGTTGATAATCATATTATAGAAAATACTGAAGAACAACCAGATGGCGACACAAGCCAGGGCGGAAGTTGCAGCCTGACGGAATTTGATCGAAAAGAAGATCGAAAGATTCAGCCAGAAAGCCACATAACAGATACTGATCAGGATAAAAACGATGACCCGTAAAAATTCTTCTGCAGTTGGAGGAATACCTATGCTGATCAGCCCGAAGCCCATCACCAGAAATCCCAGAACGAAAAGCATGACTCCGATGACGATCAAAGCACCTACAAATTTGGCATTGATCAAATAATCCCGGTGAATGGGCTGCGATAAAATACGGCTTAAGGTTCCTTTATTCTGCTCCGAATTGATGGCGTCGAAGCCTAAAGCGATTCCTAACAGCGGACCGAGAAAACTGACGAAAACCGTGAAAGAAGGTAAAGTTCCGTCGCTGACCGTGAACAGCTTGAGAAAAAGAAACGAACCGTCCGGATCATTGAGTTTTATCGCTGCTCCGATGTTGGTTAGGGCGGTATAGAGCGATCCCATACACGTTAGTGCGATAATACCTATCAGGATAAGGAATCTCCAGCTTCTGACGTGATCGGCGACTTCTTTGCGGACAATTGTCCAAAAGGGACTGTGATATTTATTCATGACCTTGTCCTCCTCCGAAATATTGGTTATAAATGTATTCTAATCCATGTTCTTCCTGTTGCAGATCGTTGAGTGAGAGATCAGCCAGTAGCCGGCCTTGAGAGAATAAACCCACCCGGTCACAGATTTGTTGTACCTGGTCCAGGTGATGGGAAGAGAACAGTACGGTCAGTCCTCTTTCGTCCCGTAATTGCCGGATCAGACTGATGAATTCCTGTACGCCTGCCGGATCGATCCCCGAGGTGGGTTCATCCAAAATAATCACTTCCGGATTTTTGATGAGTACATCTGCCAAGCCCAGACGTTGGCGCATTCCCCGGGAGTATTTACCGGTCTTTTTATCGATTTCCCTGCCAAGCCCTACCCGTTCGAGGAGCTGGGCTGCATGCTGCCGGGCTTCTTGTTCCGGGATATTATTCAGCCGGGCGGTATATAATAAGTTTTCAGGCCCTGTCATGTCGTCGTAGAAACCGACATCTTCGGGTAGATAGCCTACCTTTTTTCTGACCTCGACCGGATAAGTCGTAGAGTTGGTACCACAAACATGCACAGTGCCGGAAGTCGGATCGGTCAAGCCCAGCATCATCAGGATCGTTGTCGATTTACCGGCTCCGTTCGGTCCTAAAAGCCCGAAGATTTCACCTTTGTGAATTTTTAGGTCCAATCGGTCGACTGCTGTGAAATGACCGTATCGCTTTGTTAACTGAACCAATTCGATAATGCTTTCACACATAGCCTACCTCCTTCCGTATTTGCGAAACAGATAGTAAACGGCACCTAAAGCAGCCAGGATGACAACGACACCAATCCAGCCGGTGATCATAGGGGTTTTGACAGATATTCTGAAATCGGTGGTTGTATCGGCTTCCGGTGCACGAGCAGTGATTTTAGTCACATAATCTCCGGGGAGAGCTTGACGGGAAGCTTTGAGGACAGCTGTAACATTCGCTTTATCTCCGGGAGCCAGACGATCCAGTTTGGACGGTTCGAAACTGACCTCCCAATCGATCGGTTTGTTAGCGGACAACTGGATGTCCTTTAATTCGGCAGAACCGGTGTTGAGGACGACTAGTTCGAGTTTCCGGGTGTCACCTGCAGTGATATCTTTACTCAAGAGACCTTGGGGGGTGGTTAATTCAATACGGTACGATCCGGTGATAACCACTTCAAACTCGAGTTGGGCAGAAGTGGAGCCGGTAGTAGCGATGACAGGTATTTTGTATGTACCGGCCTTGACATTCGAAGGAGCTGTGATGTCGACCGAAATATTTTCGCTGGCATTCGGGGCAACCTGTGCCGAAGTGGCTTGTTTATAGTTGGCTTTGAAAATGACATTCCAGCCTCTGGGGGCTTCTGCCATGAGAGCATATAATTGTTGTTCTGCAGTTTGGTTTTTCAATGTGGCGTTGAAAGTGAACGTCGATTTTGAATTTCCTTGCATATTCGGTTGAGTAGTAGTAAACTCTGTCCGGTAGGTCCCTTGTTTCGAGACCGTTATGGCAAGAGGCAGGCGGGCAAGTCCGTCTGCACCGATCGTGAAATGGTAAGTGCCTTTATTTACTTTTAGAGGTACATCTACTTTCAAGGTAAAATTCTTTTTTTCACCGGGGAGTACAGCGATCTCATCCAGTGTCCAGCCACCGGCTTTCATTTCATAGCTCCAGCTCTTCGGTAGACCGGCTAAGGCAAGGGTGGCATTTTTAACTTCGTCACTATTGTTGATGACATCGATACTGTAACTGATAGATTCTCCGGGTGGAACAGAGATTTTAGTGTAAGGAGTGTAAAGAATGAAAGTTTGTTTGGTTTCTGAGGCTTGCATTTTGAAGGGAAATAGTCCCGCCATCAGTACGATCAGGATGTAAAAGAATTTAGCACACATAATCATAAAAATTTCAAGTGAATATTTTAATGAAAATTGATACAATAACGCTAAATTATAAACTTTCTGTATTACTAATTATTAAAAGTTTCGAAAAAAAACTACTATAGACCGCAAGAACAAAGCGGAGGAAAGGGATTTTTATTACTGCATTTTTATTAAATTTGTCATGCTGATAAAACCGTTGCCTATGCTCTTACAAGTGTTTAGTTTGCCGCTGAAAAATCCGGTGTTGATTTTTTCTCTGATACTGTTTATTATTCTACTGACGCCTGTTCTATTACAGCGTTTAAGGATTCCTGATTTGATCGGTCTGATTATTGCAGGTGCTGTGATCGGCCCCAATGGTGTGGGCATTATGGAAAGAGACAGTAGTATAGAGCTTTTTGGAACCGTGGGGTTATTGTATATCATGTTCATCGCCGGTTTAGAGATCGATATGGCCGACCTGAAAAAGAATTATGGAAAAACCCTGACTTTCGGACTTTATACTTTTCTGATTCCCATGATCGTAGGCACTTTGACCGGTGTATATTGGCTCGATTTTTCCTGGCCGACTTCGATTTTGTTGGCCAGTATGTATGCTTCCCACACGCTTATTACTTACCCTATTGTCAGTAAATACGGTATTACCAAGAATCGGGCGGTTAGTATCGCTATCGGGGGAACGGTGATTACTTGTATTCTTGCTTTGTTGGTACTGGCGGTGATTGTCGGTATGTCTACCGGAGAAATAAATCAACAGTTTTGGATTAAACTGGGGGTTTCAAGTCTGGTTTTTATCAGTATTGTCGTGATCTTATTTCCCATGCTGGGGCGTTGGTTTTTCAAGCGTTATGAAGATTCCGTAGGACAATATATCTTTGTGTTGGCTTTGGTATTTTTTGCCTCTTTTCTGGCGGAAGCAGCGGGGTTGGAGGCTATTATCGGGGCATTTTTGGCCGGTTTGGCTTTGAACCGGTTGATCCCGAATACTTCAGCTTTGATGAACCGGATCGATTTTGTAGGGAATGCTATTTTTATTCCTTTCTTTCTGATCGGAGTGGGAATGCTGGTCGATGTACGCACTTTTGCCGCCGGATGGACTGCGCTTTGGGTTGCTGTCGTGATGACGGTCATAGCCACTCTATCCAAGTTTATGGCAGCTTGGATAACGGAGAAAAATTTTAAACTGACCCGCGATGAGGGACGTCTGATTTTCGGATTGAGTAATGCCCAGGCTGCGGCTACGCTGGCTGCCGTATTGATCGGGTATGAGGTGATTTTGGGTACCGGACCGGATGGGCAGCCGATTCGATTGTTGAATGAAGACGTCCTGAACGGAACTATCGTTATGATTCTGATTACTTGTACGATCGCTTCTTTTATTACCCAACGTTCTGCTCAGAATATAGCCTTGGCGGAAATGAGCGGTGACCGGATCGGTGATAGTGATGACGAGGAGGAGAGGATATTGATTCCCTTGAGTAATTCTGAGACAGTCGATGAGCTGATCACCTTGGGAACCGCTATAAAGTCCCGGCGTAATAAGGCACAACTGGTTGCTGTGAGTATTGTGAAGTCGGACAATACTGATCCGGCAGCGGAAAAAATTTCAGAACGTCTGCTTGAGAAAGCTGTTAAGACTGGAGCCGGAATGGATCACCGGGTGGATACCGTTTTACGTTATGACTTGAATATTGTCAACGGAATTAGAAATGTGGCCAAAGAACATAAGATCACGGATATTGTTATCGGCCTGCGTACCCAAAAGGATATTTCCGATACTTTCCTGGGGAAACTGACACAAGAGGTGCTCAGTAAATGTGCTACGACTACCTTGGCTTATCGTCCTATGCAGCCGATGTCGACGGTGAAACGTTATATCGTCGTTATTCCTGAAAATGCAGAGAAAGAGGTCGGTTTTCCGTATTGGTTGATCAGTATTTGGAACCTGGCCAAAAATGTCGGAACGAAAATTGTTTTTTACGGTACACCCGCCGTGCTGGATATTTTGCATTTGGTACAATCCAAACACCTGATTTTAGCTGAATTTAAAGAGTTTACAGATTGGAGTAATTTTAAGGAAGTGGCTACTGCTACACAGGATAACGATGCCCTGATATTGGTGATGAGTCGGCCGAATTGTCCTTCTTACTCCCGGCATATGGAATATGTCCCGAATTATATCAATAAATATTTTAATTCGATCAATTGTATATTGGTTTACCCGGTTCAATTAGGTATGGATGAGGATATGAGTGCTTTTAGAAGTATCTCGATGATCAACCACATCGAGGGCATGGATGGCTTAGTGCAGGTATTGGGAAAACTGTTTAGAAAAAATAAATAACGTTCGTTTAAATCAGTCGAAAGTTTATAAAGTCCATAAAGTTTATAAAGTCCCTGGGTTCTGCGGATACTTTGGTAATTGACAATTGTCATTTGACAATTGATAATGTATCTCCAAACCTATGGCTTCTTTTTTATTCTTCTGATAATCAATAATTATCTTCTTTATTCTTTCTCTCTTTTTTCTTTTCTTTTTTATTTTTTCATGGAAGCGGAACTTCCAATAATTGTCAATTCTCAATTGCCATCTGTCCATTTTTCTTTTAGCGGATTCCCACCAAAAGAAACGAACCTTTTTTCAGTGAAAATCCCGGAGCAGCGCCAACCAATCCGGGATTCAGTAAGGTCAAAACTAAATACTAACCTTTTAATTTTTCAAATTTATGAAAAAAAACACAGGATGGACTCATTTTTATGAGAAAAAGCCGGTTAATTTTTTACGTGTGATGAAGCTATTGTTTGTATTGATGACGGTGACGAGTTTGTCGATTTCGGCCAAAACCTTTTCTCAATATCGGGTGACGCTCGATGTTCGGAATGTCGGAGTTATGGAATTATTCAAAGAAATCCAGAAAAAAACAAATCTTTATTTTGTTTACAACGTGGAGGATTTACAACAATTTCAAAATTTGTCGGTAACTGCTAAAAATGAATCTGTAGAGACGGTATTACAACGGGTTTTCGGCGATAAAACGCTGGAATTCGTATATGAAGGGGAGGTTATTATTGTGAAACCAAAAGCCGAAACAGCAACTCCTCAACAAAGGAACGAAGTGATGGGAAAAGTGATGGATAAATTCGGAACTCCCTTGCCTGGTGTATCTGTTTTGATAAAAGGTACCACCTTGGGAGTGGCAACGGATGTCAACGGACTTTTCAAACTCGAATTGCCTAAAATGGAAAATATGATTTTGGTATTTTCGTTTATGGGAATGGAATCACAGGAGGTGAGATATACCGGCCAGAAGGATTTGAAAATTTATATGCAGGAGGCGACGGCCGAAATAGACGAGGTGGTTGTGGTAGGATATGGTACAACAAGGAAGAAAGATTTGACCGGTTCGGTTGTATCGGTCAAAACGGCAGAAATTAAAGATGTTCCGTTTATGAGTGTGGATGATGCTTTAGCTGGTAAGGCTGCAGGGGTAGCTGTGGTAAAAGCCGATGGTTCGCCCGGTGGGGCTGTCCGGATACGTATCCGGGGAGGAGCATCCTTATTGGGTACGAATGATCCGTTGTATGTGATCGATGGAATTCCGACTCAGGTGACAGATAATTATATTAACGGACAATCGGATATTACTAATCCGCTGGAAGCTGCGAATTACGGTGAGGATTTCAACAATAGTGTAGAAGGGGCTTTTTCCAGGGGCTTAAATAATCTGGCGGGTTTGAATATCAGCGATATTGAGAGTATCGATATTCTTAAAGATGCCTCGGCTACGGCAATTTATGGTTCGAAAGCTGCTAATGGAGTTGTGATTATCACAACGAAACGAGGCCGTCAGGATATGAAACCACAATTCAATTTTAACTACTATGTGGGAGTAACAACACCGATAAAAGAGAAAGTGTTGAATGCGGCACAATATAAATCGGCGCTGCAGGAAGCTGCAACTAATTTTCTCAGCAGCCGTGAGGCTTCGGGACGTCCCATGACCGGTAGCCAGGTAGAACAGGCGAATAAAATTTTAAACGATCCTTCTTTCTTTGGCAATGCAGATACAGATTGGGTAGGATTGGTTTTACGTAATGGTATAACCCAAAATGTAGATGTTTCGGTTTCCGGAGGAGGTAAAAATTCGAAGTATTATACTTCATTATCTTATACAGGACAGGAAGGAACTTTGATCGGAACAGATTTTAAGCGTATTTCCGGTAAAATCAGTTTGGATAATGATATCGCTAAATGGTTCCGTTTATATGCTAATTTGAACTATGGTTATACTAAAAATAACCTGACTAATGGTATTTATGGACAAGCTTTAACGGCACCTCCTGTTTTTGCACCTTTTAATGAAGATGGCTCTTATGCTGCCTTGGGTGATTTGAGTTCGGATTACCGCGGATACCAGAATCCTTTAGCAGTGGCCCAAGGTACTAATTTGGCGAAAGATTATTTGTTAAAAGGCTCTCTGGCTGCAGAAATCACATTTTTGAGAGATTTTAAATTCAAGTCTACCGTTTCGGTTAGTTACGATGCATACAACCAGTTGAATTATGTACCAAGTTTTGTAGAAGTAGGCGGTTTTTATGGACGTGAAGATTCACAGGGAGGACTGGGAACACAGGCCAACTCAACTACTATCAATACTTTTTTCGAGAATACACTGACCTGGGATAAAGAATTCAATCAGAATCATCGGTTGAATGTACTGGCAGGAACTTCCTGGGAAGATTATCGAAGTGATTATTTTTCTGCAACCGGGCGTGGATATCCGGACGATGATATTTTAAATAATCTGAGTTCTGCTGCGACAGCTGTGAATGTAAAGGGGTCGAATCCGGAAAATAGAAATTCTTTGTTGTCTTTTTATTTACGTGCTAATTACATTTGGAAAGATCGTTATCTGTTTACTTTTACGGGACGTGCTGATGCTTCTTCGAAATTTGCACCGGATAATCAATATGGTTTCTTCCCTTCCGGGGCTATCGCCTGGCGGATTTCACAGGAAAATTTTATGCGTGATGCCGAATGGATCGATGAAATCAAATTGCGCGCCAGTGCCGGAAAAACCGGAACTCAAAGCATTGGTGACCACATGTGGCGGACCCTTTATACGACAGCATCTTATGGAGGAAAAAATGCTTTGATTCCGACTCAATTGGGGAATGATAAAATCAAATGGGAGTCGACGGTACAAAAGGACCTGGGATTGGATTTTTCTTTTTGGAACGGACGTTTAGCGGGAACTTTCGGATATTATCATAAGGTGACCGACGGCGCTTTATTGAATCTGACTCCTGCGCCCAGTTCTTCGTATCCGACGGTTGTTTTTAATATTGCTAAAGTCAGAAATGAGGGGTTGGAATTCGATGTACATGGAGATTTTATTCGTAAAAGTAATTTTAAATGGAGTGGAGCCTTGAATATTTCCAGGAACATTTCGAAAGTATTGGATGTTGCCGGAAATCCGTTTTCTGACCCCAATGACCGGGACAACCTGAATCTTGGAACGAGTGTGGTAAAAGAGGGGGAACCATTAGGATTATTGTGGGGAAGAGTGGCTACCGGCATTATTAAATCGGAAGAGGAACTGGCAGCCGTGAAGAAAGAAATGCCGTATTGGTCCAGTTTCGACCCTTATCTGTCAATCGGAGATGTGCGGTATGAATTTGACGAGACCGGTTATTGGAAAGAAGATGTGATTGGTCATGCAACTCCTGAATTTTTCGGTGGTTATACCAATACTTTTACCTGGAAAAATTTGAGTTTACTGGCTTTGTTCACCTTTTCTTATGGTAATGATTTGATGTATCAGAAAGACGTAAGCGATATGGCGATGAATAGTCTGGCTAACCGTGGGACAAGGGTATTGAATCATTATAGTGAAAACAACACAGCCTCTAACCGGCCGAGGTATGTATTGGGAAATACCAATATGTTGACCAGTCTGAATGTTTATGATGCTTCTTACCTGAAACTGAAATCTTTGACTTTGTCATACAACTTGCCGAAGCAAATATGTCAGAAATGTCGGTTGAACGCTTTATCTGTTTATGCAACGGCGACTAATTTGTTCACGATCACTTCTTATCCGGGCCCTGATCCGGAAGTGAGTGACGATCCGACGAGTGTGATCGGTGGAGGGCGTGATGTTAGTACTTATCCGACAGTGAAATCCTATACTTTCGGAATTCGTTTTAATTTTTAATTATAAAATGTATCAATCCTATGAGAAAATATACTTTTATTGGAATATTGATCCTGATGGCCGGTCTTGGGGCTGCTTGTGAAGATCAGTTAAATGCTTTACCTGGTCAATCAAAAGTCGAAGGAAATGTAATCCTGGACCAGAAGACAGCTGAAGTGGCGTTGAATGGTGTATATTATCGTTTTGCAGATGGGGGTGACGACAGGGGAACGCCTTCTACGATGTGGGCATCTTCGCACGAAATCTCTCCGGGTTTGTTAACCGGGTATATTCGTTATCCCTATGGGTCTGTTGCTATGGAGGAAAACTCTTCCCTGACGGCTAATGATTATTCTGTGGCTAATTTGTGGTCTGGCAGTTATAAAATTATTAATGCTGCTAACGGAGTTATCAAACAAATTGCAGAGGTGGATGATAACGAATTTGTCGGTGACCGTAAAAATGAAATTATTGCGGAAGCTCGTTGGTTGAGAGCTTACGGACATTATAATTTATTACGGTATTTTGCTCAGTTTTACGATCAGAAAAGTAAATACGGCGTACTTTTGAGAAAAGAGTTTGTTACAGCTACTAATATTGCCCAGGCCCGCAGTAGTGTGAAAGCCAGTTACGACTGTATATTGGAAGATCTTGATTTTGCAGAGCGGTATGCTCCGGATGAAAATAGAAATATCTATGTGAATCAGTGGGTAGCCAAAGGATTAAAGGCGCGGGTTTTGATGATGCGGGGAACAGAGGGTGATTACGAGAAAGTGATTACTTTGACAAAGGACATTATCGAAAAGGGACCGTATGAATTGGAAGAGAATTTGAAAGATATTTTTAAAGAAAAAGGTTTAGCAAGTAAAGAAGTTATGTTGGGGATCGAACCTTTCGTGAATCAGGTTAGACATTACGATGATTATGCTTATCGGGAAGAACCTGCTTATCTGCGTACAACTACCGATACTTTATTGTATGAGAATGATCCGAGAGGAGAATGGATGCGGGGAGCAATCGGAGAAGGTGAAGGAATTACCAAATATTTGGGCAATCAGGTGGAAGTATGTTATGCCATGCGCTTGACAGAAATGTATTTATTGCAGGCTGAAGCAATTGTCCGTTCAGGAGGTCTTTTGAGTGATGCAAAAGCTCTTTTGAAAGAGGTTATGGGACATGCCGGGATTACTGTTTTTACTGAATTAGATGCAATTGCTGACCGGGATGAATTGTTATTTGAAATTTATAAAGAGACTGCCCGGAATCTGATGCTGGAGGACGGAATCGAATGGAGTGCTTTGATCCGGTTGCCTATGGAACGAATACTGGAGGTAAAACCGGCGATCCGGGAGCAGAATTATATCATTCTTCCGATTCCGGCAGATGAATTCGAGAAGAATCCGGTGATCGGGGACCAGAATCCGGGGTATAGTAAGAATTGAGGTATCGATATATCGGGAGCAGAATAATTCTCCCGGTATATCAGTACATGAGTAAATGAAACGCAATTAATAGATGGATAGTATGAAAAATATTTTTTGGACAATTTTGGCTGTCGCTTTATCTGCCTGTAGCGAACCTTACCGCGGCTTTGTGCTCGATGGGAAAATTCAGGGAGCAGATAATGAGCTATTGTATTTGTATTATACGGATAGTCTGGGAGTTTGGAGCAAAGATTCTGTGGCGGTGAAAGAGGGAAAATTCAGTTTCCGGGGAGGGATAACGGAGCCGACGACAGCTTCTCTTTGCTTGGGAGGAGGGCGGATGGGTATGGATGACCCGAATGTGACAAACTTTTGGATCGAACCTGGCGCCATGAAGATCGCTTTGGTGAAGGGTGATCTGAAAAATTATATGTTGGAAGGCTCGGCGACCGATAAGGAGGCGAAGGAGCTGGAGCAGCAGAAAGAACCCATAATGAAAGAGTTGCAGCCGTTGATCCAGGCATATTATGCCGAGAAAGATCATGAAAAAGCAGCGGAGATGCGTGATGGCTGGGAGCCTTATCATGAACGGATGGGTAAAATCGACGAGGAGTTTATGGCTACTCATCCCGATTCATACGTTACGGCTCAGATACTGAGGTATAAGACCAGCTCGATGAGTTATGAAGAGGCACAGGCTGCATACGATCGGTTGGGCGAACGGGTGAAAAAGAGCCGGTTGGCTGCGGAAATCCGGGCCGAAATCCGGAAGCTGCGGATGGGATCGCCGGGCAGTCCGGCCGCCAGGTTTGCCAAAGCCGATATCCATGGTGAAATGTTCGATCTGAACGACCTGAAAGGGAAATATGTCATTATCGATTTCTGGGCCAGTTGGTGTGTTCCCTGTCGGAAAAGTAATCCCCATTTGAAAGAATTGTATAGAAAGTATAAAGATCAGGGCCTGGAAGTGGTGTGTGTGTCCGACGACGATTCGAACGAAGAAAAATGGCGGGCAGCTGTAGAAAAAGACGATATTGGCATGTTCCGGCATGTATTGCGCGGATTGAAACAGGTGGGTAACGAGTTCGACCGTTCGCAGGATATCAGTGAAAAGTATGGTATTCATTCCTTGCCGACAAAAATTCTGATCGACCGCGAGGGTATCATTGTCGGACGTTATGGGGGAGGTGGAGAATCTCACGAAAAAATGGATGAAAAATTGAAGGAAGTATTCGGGAATTAAATACAAAGAAAATAAAAACAATCATTGGTATAGTGCTTTGTTTGTGCCTGTCCGGAGGTTTACAGACCGGGATCCGTAAAAGTAACCTGAAAGTGTTGTATGTCGGCGGTTCGCCGGATGTCGATTATGTCGGTAACCGTCCCGATTCGGCGGTGTTGGCACAAAGCAGTGCGAAACGTATGGCTTCCTTTGACAAGATGTTGAAACGCTATTTCCGGCAGGTGACGGTGATCCCGGCCCAAGCCTACCGGCCGGAATTGTCGGACAATTATGATGTAACGGTGATGGACGGTCGGCCGGCTCCTATCCTGCCGGGCATTATGGAAAGGGATAGTTCAGGCCGCCTGACCCGGTATGAAAAACCCGGTTATTTGCCTCCCGACTTCGACCGTCCGATGGTGAAGAAACCGATGCGGACGCTGCCTTATATCGACGATACCATAGCTCCCGATTCTTTACCGATGTGGCGGGTGCAGAAAGAAGGGTATATGTCGAAGCGGAGCTCCGTGTCGGCATGGTATCGCGGCCCGGTGGTTTCGAGGATTCGCCTGAAGCTGAGATAATTTCCGGTGGCGTTTCGGCTAAGACATGGGATGCTGTGGCGATCGGAAGACATGGTAACTTTCTCCACTGGGGATTTGCTGCTTCGTCCGACGATATGACGGATGAGGCCCGGGATGTGTTTGCCAATGCTGTGGTGTATATTGCCGGTTTTGCCGGCCAAACGCCGGTCGCCCGCAAATATAACGCTCGCATTATCACCCGGCATGATATTACGCTTCGTGCTTTTTCGGCTACCCGCCGGGCTTATGCCCTGAACGTGGAAACGATGAAAAATCATGCGGCTAGGATAGAAGATTTGAAACATATGATTTGCATGACTCCGACAGAGAAAAAAAATGTATTGAAATAAATAAAAAATTATGGTATGAAAACACAAATGATAATAGGGGGTATCCTTTTTGGGGTGGCTGCTTGCACAGCCCCGGCAGACGGTTACCGGATTACCGGCAACATTGAAGGGGCTGGTGACGGAAAAGCCATATTGTTACAGTCGGCAGGTTTCGAGGAACCGACGATGGGAGATACGGTGAATATGCGGAATGGAAAATTCGTGTTCGAAGGGCGTTTGGAATCCCCGGTTTCCGTCACTGTAAAGGTGTGTCCTGATAGCGATCAGCCGGCAAGTCTGGGATTTATTGCAGAAAATTCCCCGATCCGGGTGATGGCTGCCTGGAAAGATGTGATCGAACGGTATGGCTACCGTTCGATCGGCGGACAAACGGTGGAAGGGAGTTTGAACCAGGAAGTGTATGAGAAGATCGCCGGAGTATACGGGCAGATGTTAAAAGCCCCGGAGCACAAGGAATATGCCGAGGCACAACAGAAAATGGCCGGATTGAGGAATACGGATACCGAAGCCTATTATAAATTGCAGGACGAAACGGAGCCTTTGTCCGAACGCTTTTCCGAAGCTGTACGCCAACGGCAGTTGGAGCTTATACGGGAAAACCGCACGGTGGAGTCGTCCGTTTTGAATCTGCGGATGATGTGGAACGATATGACGTTGGAAGAGTTGAAGGAAGTATTTTCCGTTTTGGATCCTAAAGTGCAGAATAGTCCTATGGCGGCAGAGGTGCGTGAGGAGATTGCTATCCGCGAGCGGGTACGGCCGGGGCAACCGGCTCCCGATTTTTCGCTGGAGACGCCGGACGGAAGCCGGCTGGCTTTGTCGGATTTGCGGGGTAAATACGTGTTGCTGGATTTTTGGGCTTCGTGGTGTCGCCCTTGCCGGGCTTCGTTCCCCGAAATGAAAAAGATTTATGCCCGCTTTAAGGATAAAGGGTTCGAGATTCTGGGAGTGACCAACGACAGCCGCAGGGAGGACTGGCTGAAAGCCTTGGAACAGGATCAATTGCCATGGAAACAGGTAATCGATGAATTCCCTGAGCCATACAAACCGGCCAGGGTGATCACGATGTATGCCGCACCTTATTTGCCTACTTTGATTTTGATCGGGCCTGACGGAAAGATCATCGGACAGGCAAAAGATAAACATCAGTTGGTAGAATGGCTGGAAGAGCGTTTGTGATCAATTGACAGGCTGGAGGGGAGGATTGTAGTCCGGTAGATTTTCGATCGCTGAAAGTCTGCCGGACTTGTCATTTGCTATTTTAAGATTATCTTTGTAGAAAAAGCTGAATTATGGTATTATCCATCGGATTCGGATTAGCATTACCTTGATCGGCGGAACTATGTTCCGGATAAAATTCCCCCCATCAGAACTGAAGGTTCGCTAATCAGAAATCTGAAAGGTGGCACTGATCAGGAACGAAGTAACGTTGAGGCAGGTAAACTTTCGAATTTAAAAGAGGAATAATGGAAAAAAATTGTAAATATATTTTATGGGATTTAGATGGGACGCTGACCGATCCGATGATAGGAATTACCACCTGTGTGCAGTATGCTTTACGGCATTTGGGGATTGAGGTGAAGGATTTACAGGAGTTGTGTCCTTTTATCGGACCGCCTTTGTTGGATTCATTTCAGGAATTCTATCGTTTATCCGAAGCTCAGGCGCAAGAAGCGATCTTGAAGTATAGAGAACGTTTTGCGACTGTGGGCTGGCTTGAAAACGAGGTATATCCGGGGATTCCTGAGTTGTTGGATCGTTTGTGTCAGGCGGGAAAGACCATGATGGTGGCTACTTCTAAGCCGGAAGTATTCGCCCGGAAAATATTGGATCATTTTCAGCTTGCCGCTTATTTTTCCTTTGTCGGAGGGGCTACTTTGGACGGAGTACGCTCGACTAAAGAAGAGGTGATCAATTATGTACTGAAGACTAATGAGGTTGTATCTCTTTCCGAAGTAATTATGGTCGGTGACCGTAAATTCGACATACTCGGGGCGAAGCATGCGGGAGTGAGTTCGGTTGGGTGTGTATATGGATATGGCTCCCGGGAAGAACTGGAAACTGCTGGGGCGGATTATGTGGTAGATTCGATCGGGGAGCTACAGAACTTACTTTTACCGTAAATGAGTGTGCATCGTGTCGGCTGTGGTCTCTATCGGTTGGTATTACAAGCGATAGTAATCCGGTTATGCTTGACTATCGGATTTCGATTGCTCCATGAACGGGGGGAATATAAAAATAAGCAGCTACTTATGTAACTGCTTATCGGGAAGTGGTAGCACCTGGAATCGAACCAGGGACACAAGGATTTTCAGTCCTTTGCTCTACCGACTGAGCTATGCCACCAGCGTTTCATTGCGTGTGCAAAGGTAGAGCTTTTGTTGGAATGTGCAAATAAAATGCAAAGAAAAAATGAAAATATTTTTATTGTTGTAAATTATCGGGAGATTTTTTTTCTGAGTATTAATAATTTACTTTATATTTGTGTCGATAGAAGAATCTTAGTTTTGTGTTTTTGTAACTAAAAATATAGCTCTACGTACCCTTCTATATGTTTAATCATTTTTTTAATATTTTTTATTGTGAATATTTTTGTAGCAAAAATGAGTTCCGCCACAACAGGTGACGATCTCGCAACTCTCTTTGGAGAATTCGGTACTGTTTCTTCAGCAAAAGTAATTATGGACAAGGAAACCGGCAATTCAAAGTGTTTTGGTTTCGTTGAAATGGAGGATGAAACCGAAGGAATGAATGCTATTAATGCTCTTAACGAGTCGGAATTTCAAGGAAGAAAGATAGTAGTGAAAAAAGCTCGTCCGAGAGAAGAAGGTGAAAACAGAGGTCATCGTTCATTTTCTCCCCGGGGTGGCGAAAGGAGATTTAATCCGAATCATTAATTGAGAAGGGTACTGAGAGCTCAAAGCTCTCAGTTTTTGTATTTGACTTTCAGGTAAGCGTATAAAACCTTGTGTAGTAAGGCTGCATTGGCTTTTTCCTCCTCAGATAAACGCGGATCTGTTTCGATACCGTTGCAAGCGTCCGATAGTTGTTCATCTCCGTCGATAAAATCGGTTGCATTTTCTTCCAGATAAAACATATCCGACAACTGCATCTTCTCCAGACATTCGATAGCCAGACTTCTCGCCTGTAATATGTTGTCCTCCCGATATTTGGAGAGAAATACTTCGATGATGGAATCGGTAAAATAATCACAGAAATAATGCAAAAGCAATAACCTGCGTTTATAAAGCTCGGGGGTCGGTAATTCCGGTCGTCTGAAAATATGCCCCAAGCCCAGATAAGCCAGTTCTGCTATCTCGATGCTTTCTTCTTCTTCTTCATCTAATTCCAGTAAAAGAATTTTAAACAGGGCATCTGAAAATTCGGCCTGCAACTCCTTTTCGTTGCTTTGATTGTAATAAGCCAGACGGTGGTCTCTGATCTCCCGCAAGTTGGCCCGCAGTTTTTTACGGTCTGCATGTATATTACTCAGTTCCCCGATTTCCCGTAAAACATCTTCTAAATCTCTGCTCATCTGTCCTCCTTTGCTTTTTTATTTTCACTTTCCCCGGCAGCCGTTGTTGAAGAAAAATTCTGCCATCCCTGGGCTTTTAATTCGAAAGTATTCCCGTCGCGGGTAGTCATATAACATCCTTCAGAGGCTTTGCAGGTATGGCCGATCACGCTGATTCCCGGCATAGCGGTCAGCAGGTCGTAATGCTCTAAAGGAGCGGTGAACAAGAGTTCATAGTCTTCTCCTCCGGATAAGGCGCATACCGTAGCATTCATATTGAGCTCTTCCGCCATTTTGAACGTTTGGTAATCGATCGGTATTTTTTCTTCATAAATGTTACAACCGATCCCGGAATCCTTGCAAATGTGCATGATTTCCGAAGCCAGCCCATCCGAGATATCGATCATGGCCGTCGGAAGGATATTTTTTTCTTTAAACTGTTGAACGATATCTTTACGGGCTTCCGGTTTCAGTTGGCGTTCCAGGATATATTCATAACCGGCGAAATCGGGTTGGGCATTTTCGTCTCCCTGAAAAACTAATTTTTCTCTTTCCAGCAATTGTAATCCCATATAGGCTGCTCCCAGGTCTCCGCTGACGCAGATCAGTTGATTCTCTTTGGCTGTATTCCGATAGACGATATCCTGTTCATCGGCTTCTCCCAATACCGTGATGCTGATGCACATGCCGGTTTTAGAAGAAGTCGTATCGCCTCCGACCAGGTCGATCCCGTACTTTTCACAGGCCAGATATAGGCCGGCATAAAACTCTTCCAGCCCTTCGACAGAAAAATGGTTCGAGACAGCGAGGGAGAGCGTGATCTGTTTCGGAATGCCGTTCATCGCATAGATATCGCTGGCATTGACGGATACCGATTTATATCCCAAATGTTTAAGGGGGGTATAAGTCAGATCGAAATGAATACCTTGGATCAGCATGTCTGTACTGACGAGGATTTTTTTATTGCCATAATCCAGGACGGCTGCGTCGTCTCCAATCCCTTTCAGGGTAGAGGGATTCTGTAATCGAATCGTTTTTGTCAGGTGGTCGATCAAACCAAATTCTCCTAATGTAGAAAGTTCTGTATAATTGGACATGGTAAAATTGAACGTATGTTTGTTGATGATCTGTTTATACGGGCAAAGATAATGCAAACCGGGAGCAGAATCTTCAAGCTTGCTTGAAAGTTATGCCGAGGTACAGCTTATCTTCTGCAAAAATAGTGTAAATTAACAGACAGATCAACCATCCTCCGGATTTTATTCTACGGTCGGACAGACTTTTTTAACTTTTGGTTCTTTGACTCTGGATGTGTGTTAAATAAATTTCTTACTTTTGTGATTATAATCGTAAGATTGGCTTTGAATTTAGGTTCAGGTTGCAATTTTCAAGTTTCAATAGGTTTTATGGACAATATTATAGAAGAAGTTACCGGAAGTGAATATAAGTATGGGTTTGTGACGAATGTCGAAACCGATACGATAGGTAAAGGTTTGAACGAAGAGGTGATCCGGATCATATCCGCCAAGAAGGAGGAACCGGATTGGATGCTGGAATTTCGGTTGAAAGCTTACCGGCATTGGTTGACGATGAAGATGCCCCGTTGGGCTCAACTGGATATTCCTGAGATCAATTATCAGGATATCGTATATTATGCAGCTCCGAAACAGAAGGAGACGAAGAGTTGGGAAGAGGTCGATCCGGAATTGAAGGCTACTTTCGATAAGCTGGGGATTCCTTTGAGCGAACAAATGGCCTTGTCCGGAGTGGCGGTCGATGCTGTGATGGACAGTGTTTCTGTAAAGACTACCTTTAAAGATACGCTGGCTGAACGCGGAGTGATCTTCTGTTCTTTTTCAGAAGCGGTAAAAAATCATCCCGATTTAGTACGGAAATATTTAGGGACTGTCGTGCCTTATCATGATAATTATTTTGCTGCTTTGAATTCGGCCGTATTCAGCGATGGTTCGTTTGTCTATATTCCTAAAGGGGTACGTTGTCCGATGGAATTGTCTACTTATTTCCGGATCAATGCCCGGAATACAGGACAGTTCGAACGTACACTGATTGTTGCTGAAGATGAGGCTTATGTGAGTTATCTGGAAGGTTGTACCGCTCCTCAACGCGATGAAAATCAGTTGCATGCAGCGATTGTGGAAATCGTCGTCGAGAAAAATGCAGAAGTGAAATACAGTACGGTACAGAATTGGTATCCCGGGGATAAGGATGGAAAAGGCGGAATTTATAATTTCGTTACTAAAAGAGGAATCTGCCGGGGCGAAAATGCCCGTTTGATCTGGGCTCAGGTAGAGACCGGTTCGGCTATTACCTGGAAATATCCCAGCACTATTTTAAAAGGAGATGGCTCGGTAAGTGAGTTTTATTCTGTAGCGGTTACCAATAATTATCAGCAGGCGGATACCGGTACAAAGATGATTCATATCGGTAACAATACCCGTAGCCGGATCGTTTCTAAAGGTATCTCCGCCGGGTTCAGCAGTAACTCTTACCGGGGAAAAGTAAAAGTGGTGAAGAGCTGCCAAAATGCCCGTAATTATTCTCAGTGCGATTCTTTATTGCTGGGGGACAAATGTGGGGCACATACGTTCCCTTACCTGGAAATCGAGAATTCGACGGCTCAGGTAGAACATGAGGCGACAACCTCTAAAATCGGCGAAGACCAGATTTTTTATTGCAACCAGCGGGGAATTTCGACCGAGGATGCTGTGGGCTTGATTATCAAAGGTTATGCCGGTGATGTCCTCAATAAAATGCCGATGGAGTTTGCGGTGGAAGCACAAAAGCTGTTGCAGATCAGTTTGGAGGGAAGTGTGGGGTAAAAAAGCTAAAAAGCAAAAAGCTAAAGGCTGGAGCCTAAAAAGGAGAAGGTAACAAGTAAAAGGGAGAAGAATAAAAAAAGTAAATTCATTCTGAAAGAAGCGAAATTATGTTAAAGATAAAAAACTTACATGCCTCGGTAGATGGCAAAGAAATATTGAAAGGCATTGATTTGGAAATCAAAGCCGGAGAAGTTCATGCAATCATGGGACCGAACGGTGCCGGAAAGAGTACGCTTTCTGCTGTGCTTACCGGTCGTGAACGTTTTGAGGTTACCCAGGGGGAAGTGGAATTCAATGGTAAAAATCTGCTGGAGATGCCGGCAGAAGACCGGGCCCGGGAAGGAATTTTCCTTAGTTTTCAGTATCCGGTAGAAATTCCGGGAGTGAGTACGGTGAATTTTTTGAAGACGGCAGTAAATGAGATTCGTAAATACCATGGGCAGCCTCCTTATCCGGCCGGGGATTTCTTAAAGATGATCCGCCAGAAAATGGAATTGGTCGGGATTGATAATAAGTTGCTGAACCGTTCCCTGAATGAAGGTTTCTCCGGGGGAGAAAAGAAGAAGAACGAAATCTTTCAGATGGCGGTTCTCGAACCGAAATTAGCTATTCTGGATGAAACGGATTCCGGTTTGGATATCGATGCGTTACGAACGGTGGCCAATGGCGTGAACAAACTGAAAAAGCCGGAGAATGCTACGATTGTCATTACCCACTACCAGCGTTTGCTGGACTATATCGTACCCGATGTGGTACATGTATTGTATGACGGCCGTATTGTGAAAACCGCCGGCAAAGAGCTGGTAGCCGAACTGGAAGAGAAGGGATATGATTGGATCAAGGAAGAAGTAAAAGGTAAGTAGTCGGATATGAACGATTTTGAAAAAATAAATACCGATTTGGCAACTTTGTTCAGAGAAGGCCGGGCCTTGCTCGATGCAGGAAACAGCGCGGTAATGAACGGTTGCCGGGAGGAAGCATTCCGTAAATTTGTCGATTTGGGAGGAATCCCGAATAAACAGGAAGATTATATTTATCTGAATCTGCTGCCCTTATTCGGCAAAGATTATAACGTCGTGTTGAAATATATCCGGCAGGAGGTGGATATGAACGAAACTTTCCGCTGTGCTGTTACGGATTTGGTTACCACTCCCGTATTGACCGTGAACGGTTGGTGGTTCGATGGGAATCCGGCAGCCGAAATACCGGAGGAAGTGGTTATCTGTGGTTTGCAGGAAGCGAGTGTGAAATACCCTGATCTGTTTGCTAAACATTATAACCACTATGCGCCTGTCGCTCACCGGGATGGCTTAGTGGCGCTGAATACGGCATTTGCACAGGACGGTGTATTTGTTTATGTCCCTGACGATGTCGTTTTAGAACGCCCTTTGCAGATTATCAATCTCTTAAGGGCGAAGGCCGATCTGATGGGATTCCAACGTAACCTGATCGTACTGGGGAAAAATGCCAGAGCGACTGTACTGGTTTGCGATCACACGCTTTCAGAGCATGATTTTTTAATCAACAATACGACCGAAGTATATTTGGGCCCCAATGCCCATATGGAATATTATCAGGTACAGAATCAACATCTCAGGGCTTCCCAGATCAATTCTTTATTTGTCTCAGAACACCGTAATTCCACTTTTGAAAGTAATCTGGTGACCTTGTACGGGGGTACTATCCGGAACAATATGTATGTCGCTTTGAATGAAGAAGGGGGAGAATGTCATTTGTACGGGATGTATATCCAGGATAAAAAACAGATTGTCGACAACTTTTCTTACATCGATCATATTGCTCCGCATTGTACGAGTAACGAACATTTCAAGGGTGTTCTGGATGATGCTGCACTGGCAAATTTCAGCGGATGTATCCGTGTGCGGCCGGATGCACAGAAGACCGAAGCTTATCAGGCCAATAACAACTTATTGCTGACAGATACCGCCCGGATAAATGCCAAACCCCAGCTGATCATCGATGCCGATGATGTGAAATGTAGCCATGGAGCGACGGTCGGACAGATCGATGAAGAAGCTATGTTCTATCTGCGTTCACGGGGAATCAGTCCGGAAGAAGCCCGGATGATGATGATGTTCGGGTTTGCTCACGACATTATCCGGCGGGTAAAACTCGAACCCCTGCGGGTGAAAATCGATGATTTGATCGATAAGCGGCTGAGGGGTGAATTATCGAAATGTTATAATTGCATTATGCAATGTAAAAAATAATCGGATATGTTCGACGTTGCAAAAGTCCGGAAAGATTTCCCGATATTGGAAGAACAGGTATACGGAAAACGCTTGGTATACCTGGATAATGGGGCGACGACTCAGCGGCCGTTGCAAGTCATTGAAAAAATGAACGAATATTACCTGAAGTATAACTCGAATGTACACCGGGGGGTCCATTTTTTGAGTAATAAATGTACCGATGCCAATGAGGAAGCCCGCGAAATTGTCCGGAAATTCATTCATGCCGGTTCGGATAAAGAAATTATTTTTACCCGGGGTACCACGGAAAGCATCAACCTGGTAGCTTTTTCTTTCGGAGAAGCTTTTATCCGGGAAGGTGATGAGATCCTGGTCACTGAAATGGAGCATCATGCCAATATTGTTCCCTGGCAGATGCTCTGTGAACGGAAAGGAGCGGTATTGAAAGTACTTCCGTTTAACGATAAAGGGGAACTCGATCTGTCACAACTGGATACTTTATTGACTCCACGGGTGAAATTGGTTGGAGTCGCTTACGTTTCGAATGTGTTGGGGACGGTAAATCCGGTAAAAGAGCTGATCGGCCGGGCCCATCGGATCGGTGCAAAAGTGTTGGTCGACGGTGCACAAGCTGTCCAGCATATACCGATAGATGTGCAGGCGCTCGACTGTGATTTTTTTGTATTTTCAGGACATAAGTTATATGGTCCTACAGGAGTCGGAGTGTTGTACGGTAAGGAGGATTTGCTGAATCGGATGCCTCCCTGGCAAGGTGGGGGAGAGATGATCAAAGAAGTACATTTCGAAAAGACGACTTATAACGAGCTTCCTTTTAAATTCGAAGCGGGAACTCCCGATTTTATCGGGGTGATCGGCTTGGGAGAAGCCATTCGTTATGTAGAATCCCTCGGTTTGCCAGAGATCGCTGTTTACGAACAGCAGTTGTTGGACTATGCGATGGAGCGGATGCGGCAGGTTCCTGCTATGCGGATTTTTGGCGAAGCTATACGGAAATCTTCCGTCCTGTCTTTTGCATTGGGAGAAATACATCATTCCGATACAGGCATATTGTTAGATAAAATGGGGATCGCTGTTCGTACGGGACAGCTCTGTGCCGAACCGGTCATGCAACATTATGGGGTAACGGGTATGGTAAGGGCTTCGATCGGTATGTACAATACCTCTGAAGAAATCGATCTGTTTTGCGAAGGATTACACCGGGTGGCTAAAATGTTTAAGTTGGCCTGATATTTATATTTTTGTAAAGGATAGGATAAAAATTGATAAAAATGACAATCGAGGAAAAAGAACAGGAAATTATAGATGAATTTTCTATATATGATGATTGGATGGATAAATATGCTTATCTGATCGAGTTGGGATCGGGTCTGGAAGGGATGGATGAAGCACATAAGACCGAAGAAAATCTGATTAAGGGATGTCAGTCGAGGGTGTGGTTTCATGCCGATATGCAGGATGGCCTTTTGTATTTTACAGCTGACAGCGATGCAATTATCACCAAAGGCATCGCCGGATTGTTGATCCGGGTCTTTTCCGGACAGAAGCCGGCGGATATCGCTAAAGCCGACCTGCATTTTATCGATGAGATCGGATTGACCCAGCATTTGTCGCCTACCCGTTCCAATGGTCTGCTTGCGATGGTGAAACAGATCAAATTCTATGCAATTGCTGCTGAGGCAGCTTCGCAAAATACGAAGTAAGAAATTTTAAACGATTAAAGACGGATGGATATGACTGCCAGTATAACAAGGGATCTGATTATTGAGAAATTGAGCACGGTTTATGATCCGGAGATTCCGGTGAATATCTGGGAATTGGGGTTGATATACGATATAGAATTTCCAAAGCCTTCCGAAGTGATCATTCACATGACCCTCACGGCTCCCGGATGCCCGATCGCCGATGAGATCGTGCAGCAAGTGCATGATGTGGTAATGGAAGTCGAAGGTATAGAAAGTGCTACCGTAAACCTGGTTTTCGAGCCCGCATGGACGCCCGACCGGATGAGCGATGTGGCTAAGCTGGAGTTGGGATACGATATTTGAAGCGGAAAAAGAAGGAGCGGAAAAGAAGATTAAAATTTATAAAATATAATTGGGAGGATTTATTGAATATCTTGTTTATTTAACATACATTTACATCGTCAAATCTGTGATTAATTGGTGATTGAAATTATTAGAAGTGTATGAAGCGTATTTTGTTGATTGCGTGGGCAATCCTTTCATTAGGTAGTGTTGTTAAAGCTCAGGATGGGAACAATACATCTTATTTCTTATCAAATCTTCCGCAGCAATTTCGGTTAAATCCTGCTTATCAGCCGGAGTATAAAGTCTTTATCGGTCTGCCGGGGCTCAGTGGCGTTTCCGTGAATTATCTGAACTCTTCGTTTACCGTCGAGGACCTGTTGTTCAAACGGGACGATTCGGTTTATATGGATGTGAATAAGTTTTATAAATCATTGCATAAACGGAATTACATCGCTTTTAATAATGAAAATTCTATTCTTTCCATCGGTGTGAAAGCTAAAAGTTGGTACGGGACTTTGGATATCACTCAGAAAAATGATTTCTTATTTCGTTATAACAAGGATTTGTTCACTTTCCTGAAATATGGTAATACGGACCATCCCTCTATGGATTTCGGGAAGCTGGGGGTCAATCTGAATTCCTATATCGAAGTGGCTTTAGGTTTGTCGAAACAGGTGAACAGTAAGCTTACCGTCGGAGGACGTTTGAAATATCTTGCAGGTATTGCGAATGCTCATATGACGGATTCTGAATTGGATGTGTTGACTGAGAAAGATGGAACGATGAAAATACATTCCCGGCAGAATATCAGGATCACCGCTCCGGTGAATATTCGTAACGAACAGACAGGTTTGCCGTTCGAACCCAACAAGCCGATCGATTGGGACGATTTCGACTTCAATACCGACGACATCGGGGTTGCGGATTTTCTGAATACTAAAAATCCCGGTTTTGCTATCGATTTGGGAGGTGAATATCAATTCAACGATAAAATTAAATTGTTCGCCAGTTTGACGGATTTGGGTTTTATTCATTGGGGAAATAAGGATTTTCGGTATAATTTTTATCAGGATGCCCGGTTTACCTGGGAAGGGGCCGATATTTCCAATAGTGTGAATAAAGACAATGTGGGATATATTTCTATCGATAGTGCTTTCACGAAGTTGACAGACCAATTGAAAGATAGTTTGCAGCTGAGAAGCAGAGGTAAAGCTTATACTACGATGGTGAGCCCGAAATTGTATTTAGGAGCTACCTATCAGTTGAACCGTACCTTTTATGTCGGAGGGTTGTTCCGGGCTTCATTAGTTGATAAAATGTTTATTCCTTCGCTGACTGCTTCGGTGAACGGACGCTTGATGCGTAATGTCAGTGCTTCGGTTTCATATAGCATTACCCGGGGGAGTTATGTGAATCTCGGTGCCGGTCTGACCGCAAAACTCGGCCCGTTCCAGCTTTATCTGGAAACCGACAACTTATTGGCTTGCAATTATACCAATACACAGTCCGCTAATGCCCGTTTCGGGATAAATTTACTGTTCGGACATAAAGACCACAAGAAAAAGAAAAAAGCAGCCGAAGAAGAACCGCTGGAAGTGATGATTGCACCTGTTCCGGTGAAAAAAGACACTGTCTATAAAGAGGTGGCTCCTGAGGTCGATCCGGTGGCTCCTATAAAAGAGGAGAAAGTAGTCGATACCGAAAGTGATTCAATCAGGGCTTATTATGTGATTGTCGGGAGTTTCAAGAGTAAACAAAGAGCGGAAAATTTGAGAAAACGCTTGGTATTTATGGGATTTAAAGAAAGTGCTATCCTGAGGAACGAAAATGGCATGTACCGGGTGACTACCGCCCCTTTCAATACCCACACCGATTGTTGGAATGAAGTATTCCTGATCAGGAAGAAGTATCCGCAATTTGCCGATGCCTGGGGATTGGCGGTGAGATAATAGAAATATGAGTCGATATGAACGTGAAAGAATGGGTTCAGCAGGTGATTAAACCAGCTGAAATAGAAAAATATCTGGTAAACGGAAAAGACTTTATCGATGAAAAATCGATTTTCGGCAATCTTGAAAAATACCGTCAGCCGGATAAACAGCAAGTGCGGGATATTTTACAGAAATCTCTGGATATAAAGTTATTATCTCCGGAAGAAACAGCTGTATTGTTGAATGTAGAAGATCCGGGACTGTTGGAAGAAATGCGTGAAGCCGCATTGCAGGTAAAAAAGAAAGTATATGACAACCGGATCGTCTTTTTCGCTCCGTTATATTGTTCCAACCTCTGCGTAAATAGTTGTGTCTATTGTGGGTTCCGAAGTGATAACTGTGCTGAAAAACGGCATGTATTGACTATGGAAGAGGTGAGACGGGAGACGGAGGCTGTGATCGACGAAGGACATAAACGTTTGATTGCCGTATATGGTGAGCATCCCCAAAGTGATGCCGACTATATTGCCGATAGTATGGCGACGATTTATGCAACCAAACGGGTGACTCCTACCGGGAGTGGCTTTAATAATATCCGTCGCATCAATATCAATGCGGCGCCGATGAGTATAGAGAATCTGCGGAAACTATGGCGTGCCGGAATCGGGACCTATCAGGTGTTCCAGGAAACTTATCATCCGGGACGTTATGCCGAGTTGCATCCGGCCAATACGATTAAAGGAAATTTCCGTTGGCGTTTGTACGCAATGCATCGTGCAATGGATGCAGGGATAGACGATGTGGCTATCGGGGCTCTGTTCGGTTTGTACGACTGGCGTTTTGAGGTGATGGGGTTGGTTCATCATGCTCACGACTTGGAAAGACAGTTCGGTATCGGGCCGCACACCATTTCCTTTCCGCGTATGCAGCCTGCTTTGGGATCGTTTGTGAGCGAAAATTCGCCTTATCTGGTCAGGGACGATGCTTTCCGCCGGCTGGTGACGGTGTTGCGTCTGGCCGTGCCTTATACAGGCTTGATTGTCACGGCCCGGGAGCGTGCTGAATTACGGCGTGAAATTATCAATTATGGTTGCACACAGACGGATGCTTCTTCGAAAATCGGAATCGGAGCCTATTCCGAGAAAAAGGTGCAGGAAGAAAATCCCGATAAGGTTCAGTTTATGCTAGGCGACGAACGCAGTTTGGACGAAGTGATCCGCGAGTTGGCCGGAGACGGTTACATCACTTCTTTCTGTACTGCCGGCTACCGTTGCGGACGTACCGGGGATAAGATCATGAACTTGCTGGAAAAAGGAGTGGAAGGTAAATTCTGTAAGCTGAATGCCGTACTGACTTTCCGTGAATACCTGAATGATTATGCTTCGGCAGAAACCCGTCGGATCGGCGAGCAACTGATCGAAAAAGAGCTGCGGGAAATCGAGGGAATGTCTTTCTTTACAGATAAGAAATTATTGCCGACTTTCCTGAATTATTATAAGCGAATTGCTTCCGGGGAACGGGATTTGTATATGTGATCGGGGCGGAGAGTCATTCTAATATTTTAGGTAAAGAAATAGTTTGTGCTTTATGAAATTCCGATTATCCCCCGGTATATGCTGTTCGATCCCAGAGGCAAGTTGTGATGTGGGAGGGACGTCGTCCGTCAGATCCGCTGCTGAAAAACAATGGGAAGAGATATTGTCATTTACTTACTAAGAGTTTGCAGACCTGAATTAACTATTTGCTGGAAGAGGACTCCCCGTCTTCCAGTTTTTATTTTTGTTGGGATGTCATTTGTGTAATTTGGCAAATCGGATTATTTCTGTAATTTTGGCGAAATTGGATATAGTAAGTACGGAGAAAATGGAATGACAAAAGAGGAGGATCAAAAAATATGTGACTTATTACGTTCCCGGAATAAGAAGGGGTTGGACCTGTTGTTTCAGGTTTATTATACCTCTTTGGTTTTGTGGGCCAATACTTTTTTGAATAGTTTGCCGGCGGCAGAAGATCTGGTACAGGAATTTTTTATAGCTGTATGGAAAGATCGGTTTTATGAGAAATTCCAGGCACATCATCTTTCCTCTTTCCTGCGGATAGTCGTTAAAAACAGAGCACTCAATAAGTTGCAAAAAAGAGATGTGCTTCAGTCGGTGACTGGGCTGGAGCATATTGAATTGGCTTGGGAGGAATATAATGACCGGCACGATCGGATTGTCAGTGCTGTCCAGAAGGAAATTTTATTGTTACCTCCCCGGAGCCGGGAAATAATGCTTTTGGTATTTCAGCAGGGAATGAAGTATCAGGAAGTTGCGAAGCAGTTGAATATCTCTTTGTCTACGGTAAAAAATCTTGTCGCGAAGTCTGTCGAAAAATTGAGAGAGCGTTTAAATGATGAGGCTCTGATTTATTTTTTTTGTATTTTTCCAAAAAGACTGAAAAATAAATAGACTTTTTCTAATCTTTTCCTGTTATATATATGAAAAAAATATAGATATATGCAGGAAAATAATCCTAACAATGAAATTATTGATTTGATAATCCGTTCCTTACGGAAAGAACTGGATGTGGAAGAAGAAAAAATCCTACAGGATTGGCTGGAAGAAAAAACGGTTCATCGGGAGAAGTATAACCAATATGTCAGGAATTATTTTCATTTTAGATGGGCTGAGGAAGAACAGGTTATTCATCAGAAACAAGCCTGGAATAAAATTCTTAGTACACTGGAACGGAAAAAAAGGATGGGTTGGTACTATGGTGTGGCTGCTTCTATGGTATTGCTGATCACCTTGGCTGTCACATTATTGTTAAAGGATGATAACGTATCGGTGGAACCACAATTGGCATACTCTTTTATTCCTCAGCATACTCAACCGCATTTGATATTATCCGATGGAGAGGTGATTAGACTGGATTCTGTAAAAAAAGCGGTTGCGACAAAAGATGGTTCTGTCGTATATGGCAAGAACGGTACAGGAATTTATTATGATTCACTTTCAGCGAACAACAATCGGGAAAGAATGTGGCACACAGTGGTGGTTCCTCGGGGAGGAGAGTATTATATCTGTTTGAGTGATGGATCGGAAGTATGGTTGAATTCGGAGACAAAAATCAGTTATCCGGTATATTTTACAGGCGATCTCCGGGAGATATCTCTGAGCGGAGAAGCTTATTTCAAAGTAGCTAAGGAAAATACACGTCCCTTTTGTGTCCGCTCCGGGGAATATCGCTTAAAAGTTTATGGTACGGAGTTCAACTTGAATACGTATGATGAAGAAAATATTGAAGCTGTATTGGTGAAAGGAAGTGTCGGTTTTCAGGCGAATGAAGCAGCTCCGGAAAAACGGTTGAAAGTAAATCAGTTGGGGGTTGCCAACAGTAAAACCGGAACATCCGTAATTCAGGATGTGGATGTTACTTCATATATTGCCTGGAAAAATCATGATCTGATCTTTGTAAATGAAGAGTTGGAATCGATTATGAAAAAAGTATCCCGTTGGTATGATGTGAATATTATTTTTGAAGATGAAGTATCTAAAGCCGTTCGCTTTAATGGTAATATTCCCAAATATGCAGAATTGGAAAAATTATTATATGTGATGGAAAAAACCTCTGATGTCAGATTCCGGATTACGGATAAAACCATTCGAATCACTAAGAGGAAAAAATAAACAAACGGAAAGTCGGCAAACTCTCCGTTTGAAAACAAAGATAATGCTAATACATTATCCGATTATTAATTAAATCATTACAAATTTATGCAAAAAAAGTTGTTTTATTATCTTTTTTATCGGAAAAGGTATGTTAAATTCTTTCGAATCATGAAACTTTGTTTTTTGTTTGTTTTTTGGGGAATGCTTTCAGCTACCGCAAAAACCATTGCTCAGGAACAGGTGATCAGTTTGAATTTAAAAAATGTCACTTACCTGGAGTTGTTTAACGAATTACATCGCCAAACCGGTGTTCGTTTTCTTTATTCTTCCGATCAGTTAGAAAATCTCTCCCGGATTGATGTGGTTGCTGACCGGAAAAAGGTGAAGGAGATTTTGGAAGATGCTTTGAAAGAAACCTCGCTGACTTGTGTTTTCGAAGAGGATATGGTGATGTTGAGGGAGAGACAACAGCAACAAATTAGTAAGTTGAGTGTCAAAGGTTTGGTGACAGATACCAAAAAACAACCTTTACCGGGAGTGACGGTGATGATCAAGGGGACAGCGTTAGGGGCTGTAACAGGAGCAAACGGACAGTTCTTATTTGCTTTCCCCGCCTTGGACAATGTTACCCTTGTATTTTCTTTTGTGGGTATGAAAACAAAGGAAATCCCTTACAAAGGTGAGAAGGAGTTGAATGTGGTGCTGGAGGACGAGGTGACACAGATGGACGAGGTAGTGGTGACGGGTATTTTCAATAAGGCTAAAGAGAGTTATACAGGAGCGGTCAAACAGATTACTTCCAAGGAGTTGAAAGCTGTGGGTAACCGGAATATCTTATCTTCAATCCGGAATCTGGACCCCAGTTTCTTCATTGCCGATAATATTGATATTGGTTCGGATCCTAATAAACTACCGGATATTACCATGCGTGGCAGCGGAAGTATGACTGTTGATGTAAAAGATTTGCAGACGGATAGCAAGACCTTGAGTAGTGCTAACCAGCCGCTTTTTATTATGGATGGTTTTGAGATTACCCTGGAACGTATGATGGACCTCGATGATAATCAGATAGAGACTATTACTTTACTGAAAGATGCCAGTGCTACGGCCATGTATGGAACGCGGGGAGCCAATGGGGTAGTGGTGATCACGACTAAACGACCGGAACCCGGGCGCCTTCAGTTGACATATAGGGGCGGGGTGAATATCGAAGCTCCAGATTTCACTTCCTATAATTTACTGGATGCACGGGAAAAATTGGAGTATGAGAAATTAGCCGGCGTTTATTCCGGAGGTACAGTGGATTTTAATCAGAGAATGAAGGATTTATACAACAAACGTATGCTGGATGTGGCCCGGGGGGTGAATACTTATTGGCTGAAATATCCAGTGCGGACAGGTGTCGGACACCGGCACAGCCTGCGTTTGGAGGGAGGGGATGCATCTTTCCGCTATGCTGCCGGATTAAGTTACAATCATGTGGCCGGAACAATGAAAGGTTCGGATAGAATCACCGTAAACGGAAATGTTTTTTTGTCTTACAATTATAAGAATCTGACCTTTCAGAACGATTTGCAGGTATCCAACAATAAGGCTAAAAATTCACCTTACGGTACGTTCAGCGATTTTTCCCAGATCAATTCCTACCTGAAACCTTATGACGATGAAGGAAATATATTGAAATATGCAGATAACGAGACGTATAGTACGACCCAAACGATCAATCCCTTATATAATGCTCTCTTGCCTTATAAGAATGAGACTAAATATACTTCTATTACAGATAATTTTTCCATAGAATGGAGAATTTTGCCGGAATTGACTGCGAGAGGAACATTTAGTTTTACCAGTCAGAATAATCGTGGAGATATTTATAAATGTGCCAAGCATACGGATTTCGACTCTTATACCGGTGACGATTATGCTCGGAAAGGTTCCTATGAGTATACAACCGGAGAGAGCTTTAACTATGAAACCAATATTACTTTGAATTATTCTAAAACTTTTGCAGATAAACATCAGGTATTCGTGGGTTTGGGGTATAATATGGCACAAAATAAGAATGAAAGTTATACAGTTGTTGCAGAGGGAATTTCGAATATCAATATGGATTTTCTGGGAATGGCAAGCAAATACAAAAAGGACGGTTATCCTTCCGGTACGGAGGGAATTTCCCGCCGGATGGGAGCGATTGCCAATGCCAATTATACTTATGATAACCGTTATTTTATAGATGTTTCGGGTAAAGTGGAAGGAGGAAGTGCTTTCGGCAGTGATAACCGTTATGCTCCTTTCTGGTCGGTAGGATTAGGTTGGAATATCCACCGGGAACATTTCTGGACGAATAACGATGTGATTACTACGGCACGTTTGCGGCTATCCTATGGTAGTTCCGGTTCATTGAGTTATAGTCCCTATCAGGCAATGACTACCTATGTCGATTATGGTGGTAAGAGTTATCAGGGATGGTACGGTGTGAAATTGATGGGTTTGGGAAATGAAGAATTGGGATGGCAAAAAACCAATCAGTTTAATGTCGGTTTGGATATGGAATTGTTCAAGGGATATGTTCGTTTCAATGTTGATGTTTATAATAAATTGACGAATGACTTGCTTACTGATATCAATTTACCGGATGCTTCCGGTTTCCAGAGTTATAAGGCAAATGTCGGAAAGGTAGAAAATAAAGGGATAGAGGTGACTGCCAATGTGTATTTGTTCCGGAATACGCAAAAGAGTATTTTCTGGTCAGTGGGCGGTTCTTTGGCTCATAATAAGAACAAAATCAAATCCATTTCCAACAATTTGGACTTTCTGAATGATAAATTGTTGGAACAATCGGGGGCGAATCCCAGTTTTCTGTTTAAAGAAGGACAGTCTATGAATACCATTTTTGCAGTGAAGTCTCTGGGTATAGATCCCAGTAATGGAAAGGAGATTTTCCTTGACCGGAATGGGGATATTACTTACGAATGGGATGCAAAGGATAAAGTGGCCTGTGGGGTTGACGAACCTAAGGTATGGGGGAATCTGAATACGATGTTTCGTTGGAAGAACCTAAGTTTGAATGCGGTGTTTGGGTATCGTTGTGGCGGACAGATTTATAATAGCACTTTGGTGAGCAAAGTAGAAAATACGAATCCATTGAATAATGCTGACCGCCGGGTGTTGTACGATCGTTGGAAAAATCCCGGGGATCATGCTTTCTTCAAAGGGATTGCCGATAGGACGGCTACCAAGGCAACGAGCCGTTTTGTTATGAAGGAAAATACGCTGGAATGCCGTTCCATCTCCCTGTCTTATGATGTGGAGTGGGATTGGTTAAAGAAAAACGTAGGAGTTTCTTATCTGAATATTACCGGTTATGCAGAAGATGTATTCCATATTTCGACTATCAAGCAGGAACGCGGACTTTCTTATCCGTTTGCCCGTAAATATTCGTTTGCCTTTTCATTCCGTTTTTAACCCTGATTAAATAATGATGATTATGAAAAACAGATATTTGATATTACTACTCATTGTTTCTGGTCTTTCCCAGGCTTGTTCCGATTGGCTGGATGTACGCCCTCGGAGTGAGATGAAAGAAGACGATCTATTTGCTGTGGAGGAAGGATTTAAAAATGCCTTGAACGGTGTTTATATTCAGTTGGCGGAAGGGACTTTATATGGGAAGAACCTGACTATGTATCTGCCTGAGTTGTTGGAAAATCACTATACGACACCAACGGATAATACATCGGCGGAATATGCCATCAGTCAGTTTGATTATGATCAGTCTGATGTGGAAACACTGATCGGACAAATCTGGAAATCTTATTATACTGCTATAGTACATTTGAATAATATATTGGAGAACTTGGAAAATAGTATGGTACATTTTTCGTATGGTAACGATCGGTTGATCGAAGGAGAAGCATTGGGGCTACGGGCTTTCTTGCATTTGGATATATTACGTTGGTTTACAGCTTCTCCTGATTTGTTGCAACCTTCCGATCTGACCATTCCCTATGCTGAAGAGATGTCGAAAGATCCGAATCGGTTCCGGAGACGGACCTATGAAGAGGTGATTACTTGTATCCGCCGGGATCTGGATGCAGCAGAGAAGCTGTTAGAGGAAGATCCGATCGTGATATTACCTGAAGGGGAAAAACCTGAGGATGATTGGCAATATTATCGTCAGGTGCGTTTTAATTATTATGCCGTATTGGCTGCAAAAGCCCGTTTTTATTTGTGGTTGGGAGGAGAAGAAAACCGGCAGAAAGCCGGAGAATATGCCCGGAAAGTGGCAGATGCGGCTTACGAAGACGGAACATTGAAATTTCCTTTGGCGGACGAAGTTTATATGAATGGGGATGACAAGAATCTGGTGATGAGTTGCGAACACATTTGGGGGGTACAAAATCCGGATCACCAATCCCTGGTCGACCCCTTCTTCAAAGAAGAGGGGAAAAATTTCCGGGCTACCCAACAGATTGCTTTGTTGAACAATAATTATGAATTGTCTGTTCATCCCAACGATATCCGGATGAAACTGAAACGTTATTGGGAAGAAGTGACAGGAACGACCGGTAAACGGATAACTTATTACTACAAATATACCGGCAGCGATGCCTACAGTGCTTTGAATTTAGTGCCTGTCATCCGGGTGGCCGAAATGTATCTGATTTGTGCTGAAACTCTGTCGGGTACAGAAGGGAAAAAATACTGGACCGATTACCGGGTAGCCCGGAATATGAATAATTCCATTGATGAGGAGTTGAACAGTCCGGAAAAAATGAAAAGTCAGCTTGAAAAAGAGTATCACAAAGAATTTTATGGTGAAGGTCAGGCTTTTTTCTGGCACAAGCGGTGGAATGCGACAGAGAGTTCCTGGAAAACCCCGAAAGTATGGACTTTTTATCCGGAAGCCTACGTGCTACCGATACCCGATAATCAAATGCAATTTGAATAATTTAAAATCGATGAAGTATGAAACATATAGTTAGTATCCTTGGAGGAATTGTCGGATTGTTGGTGGTGGGTGGTTGTGAAAAACAACATCCGGGAGATTACAGTGATAGGAGCAGAGTATATTTTTACAATGAACCTAAAGTACAGCAGGATAGCATCAACGTGAGTTTTTTTGCTGCTATGGGTGGTAGTAAATACGATACGGTCTGGATAGATGTCCGAACTATGGGGTACCCTGCCGATTATGACCGGCCATTAAATTTGCAGATATTGAATGAGGGGGAAGAGGGGGCGGCTGTTGCCGGAAAACATTATGTCGGATTTGACAATCCGGGAATGAAACCCAGAATATGTGTGCCTGCCGGTGAGGTGAAGACGAATATTCCGGTGGTATGGATCAAAGATCCTTCGCTCAATACTTCTGAGGTCCGTTTAGAATTGAGCCTGGAAGCGAACGAATATTTTCAAAGGGGATATGAACCCTGGTGTCAATTTGTGCTTACTGCAACTGCTAAAGCTGTAAAACCGTTTTTGTGGGATACCTGGTGGAAGACTTATTTTGGAGATTGGGGACCCAAAAAAATGGAGTTTATTATTCTGTATGTCGGATTTAATGAGTTTGATGAGATCCCTTCCGATTATGCCTTGTGTTCTTATTTACAGGGAAAAGCAAAGCAAAAATTGAAAGAGTATAATGAAAATCCGGAGAATGAGGATGCTCCTTTGACGGAAGAAGATGGAACACGAGTTGAATTTTAAAGATGAAACAGATGAAACAGATATATTTTATTTATGGTTTATTTCTTTGGTTGGGGATTGGATTGACAGCTTGTGTGGATGATAAAGGAAATTACGATTATCGCTCTGTGGAAGATATGTTGCCGTTTACGATCAAGCTGACCGGAAATGATGGGGAAGAAATCGGAGATGTTTTGGAATGTGCCATGGGAAGCGAATTGAAAATCACCTCTCAGTTGGAAGGTGAGGTAAATGAGAATGATTATTCGTATTTGTGGTTTGTTATTCCGCGTCAAGTTTCGGGAATTTCTGCTCAACAGGATACACTGAGCAGAGAGAAAGATTTGGCCTGTGTTTTGAACTATGCACCCAATACCTATAGGTTGTATTTTGAGGTGTATGATGCAGATCGGCAGATTTATAAGTCACGGATTATCGAGATGACGGTAAAAGCAGAACTGGGACATGGTTGGTATGTGTTGAAAGATCAGAACGGACTGTGCGATTTCGATTTTGTTGGGGCGGATGAAAAAGTCTGGCATAATGTAATTGCCGCTACCGGGGAGGCTTTATCCGGAGAGGGACGAGCGATTGCTTATTTACCGGGGAACTACAGACATGAAATAGAAAATGAAGATGGAACGACAACGATGCTGTATAATCAAAAAGCATTATTTGTGCTTGCACAGAACGAAATGCGTATCTTGAATGCAATAGACAATACTACCTTTAAAACACAGGCGGAGTGTTTTTACGATGAACAGGAAAACTACAATTACCAAGCTGTAAAACAAATCATGGGAAGTATGGTTTATATGGTAAATGACGGGAAGTTGTATTATATATATATGATGTCTCCAGGTGTTGGAAAGTTTGGTTTTGAAACGGATCCGGACAAAGGATATCGAATACATTCGGATATGCTTGCCAGTAGTCAGTTTATGATGTTCTGGGATCAGTCAACCGCTTCTTTTTTATTTGTGCGGAGTAATGGAGGAGGATTTTTACCTTTTAATGAAGCGGAAGCCGGTGCGGACGTTTCCCAGTCGCCTTCTAATATGGGTATGGAATTGGTACGTTTATTACCCCGTATGGAAATTTTTGAGACCAATGGTTTTGCTGTATTGAAATCTGCCGGAGATCAATATCACCTGGCCAAGATTGAAATCCCCAATCCTTATGCACCGGCAACCTATCCGTTTGTAGCGTTCGATGAATTGCCGTCAGGCTTGGCGATGCCTCAAGCCAAAGTGATGGCTGCCCATAAATACAGCGATTGTATCTATTTTGCCAAAGGCGGAGAGTTGTGGAGTTATACTCATGCCGATATTCCCGACCGGGAAGAACTGATTAAAGAATTTCCGGGAGAGGAGATTACTTATATTGCTCATCTGGAGTCGACCTATGTACAGAATTCCTACAGTCAGTTGTTTGTCGGGACACAAAAGGGAAATCAGTGGAAGTTATACCGGTTTGAATTTGTCGGTTCAACTCAGGAGATTAATCCGACACCTGTAAGTGAACCTTATACGGGTGAAGGTACGATCCGGGATGTCTGTTTCGTGTATCCAGGACAAATGTTTTAGTAATGATGATTCGGGAACTGATTTTGTCCGTTGACGAATTAGAAAGATAAATGATTTATTAATTTTTATACAATGAAAAAGCTGATTATTTTATGTTTGTTATGTCTGCCGTTGTTTGTTACGGCAAGACCGGTGATTACCGTAATTAGCCTGAAATTGACAGAGGTTGAAAAAGGTTATGTAGAAGAAAGTGGAAGAAAACCCCGTATCGAATTTTCGGGGAGTAATTCTTTGGAGCCGGAACTGCTCGAAGCTCAACAGGATCAGGAGGGGAATTGGTATTTCCTCATCCCTAATCCGAGAGAACAGTATGCTAAACTAACGGTTTGGGGGAATGGGCAGGCTACAATTTTTATTACTCCCGGTATGGAAACGGAAGTATTTGTCCTTCCTGACAAAGGTTTCCGCTACAAAGGTGACGGATCTGCTATCAATAATTATCTGAACACTGCACCTCTTTGTGGTATATCTTCGGAAGAGTTACAATGTGATGAAGAAGAGTTTATCGAGGCATATGAAAAAGGCTTAAAGATTGCTTGTCAAAAGATGACCGAAGCCAAATTAGGTAAGCATTTTACAAAAATAGAAGAACAACGCCTTCAGTTACTGTTTGCCTGTAAATTTGGCATGTACGCTAGTATATTTGGAGAAGTAAATAAGAAAGAAAGTTATACTCCTTCTCAGCATTTCAAGGAATATGCCACCCGATTATTTCATGAAAACGATGAACTGATGTTTCTTGATGAATATTGGCGACTGGCTTGGGATGTTGTTACATTCAATTGGCAGGCACCTGTCAATATCCAAAACAGGGAAGATGAAACGTTCAGTAAAATCAATTTTGTCCTTGATCGGTTTAAGGGTGAAAAGTTGCGGGAACAAATGATCGCTTCCTTTGTTACAACACACATACGTAATGCCGGTTTGAAAGATACGGCACGGATTGAGCCTCTGTTCCGTCAATATGTGAAGAATCCTAAAATAGTTAAAATACACAATGATCTGTGTTCTCAACTGACCAGTGACACTGATAAAATCCTGAAGAAGTTGGAACAACAGGGAGTGAAGAAATGTCCGTCCTTCAAGTTTAAGGATATCAATGGAAAAGAAGTTGCCTTGGAGGATTTCAAAGGGAAATATGTGTACATTGACTGTTGGGCAACCTGGTGTGGCCCTTGTAAAAAAGAACTTCCTTATCTCGGCAAACTGGAAGAGAAATACAAGGACAGAAATATCGTTTTTGTGAGCATCTCTTCGGATAAGGATGTTGCAGCCTGGAAGAAAATGGTGAAGATGGATAAATTAGGTGGTGTCCAATTGAACATTGGTACAGATCGTACTTTTCATAATGCTTTAAAGATAAGTAGTATTCCCCGCTTTATGCTGATTGATCCCGAAGGAAATTTGGTTTCCGACAATGCACCTCGTCCTTCTAACAGCCAAATCGAGATATTGTTTGATTCTATGAAAGGGTTGTAAACAGATCGGGAGATGGGGCGAGAATTAATCGTTATTTGTATACCTGGTAGCGGGGTTTCTTGAAAGAGACGGTTTTCAATGAACCGATGATGTTGGATTATGACGGATTCGGTTCTATTGTACGTACATTTTAATAGTTACAAAGGTTTCAAGGGGCATAGAAATTTCAGAAGAACGGTACGCAATTATAAAATCAATGCCCCCTGCGGCTGTAAAAGGTGGCACAGGGGGCATCGGCTTAACAAACCAATTGTTCTTTTGGTTATTCCAGTACTTTTTTGATTTGTCGTTTGGCTAAGGTGAGGGGAGCTAATGAACAGGGACCGTTGATACAACCTCCGTCGCAGGCCATCACTTCGACGAATTGAGCGTCGGGTTTTTTAGCCATACTCTTCAATAGGGCTTGATTTTTCTTATCCAACCCTTCGATATGAATATTGGAATATTTGTTACCGATGGCATTGACAACAGCTGCCTGGACTCCGCCGGCCTGAGCAAATCCACGGCCGTACTTCGTCACTTCGTGGTTGAGCTCTTTCTCGCTGCAATTGGCTACATCTATGTCATAAGCCACCATAAAAGCACCCAGCTCTTCGAAGCTCATCACATAATCCACTTCGTCGACCGAATCGGCTTCATGGCGTTTGGCCAGACACGGTCCGATGAATACGACTTCGGCATCCGGATATTTCTCCTTCGCGTATCGGGCTGCATAGACCATCGGGCTCCGGGTTTCCGAAACATAGGGTTTCAGCATCGGAGCATGCTTGTCCACCCAACCGGTATAAGCCGGGCAACAAGAGGTGGTCATAAAAGCTTGGCCTTCCTGCATTTTTTCTTCCAATTCTTTGGCTTCGTTTGCAGCTGTGATCTCGGCACCGAGAGCAACTTCGATCACATCGTCGAAACCGATTTGTTTGATCGCTGCCAGTACTTGCCCCGGAGTGGCATTGAACTGTCCATAGATAGCAGGAGCAGGGATAGCTACGATTTTTTTCTTCGGATTACTAATACTTTTGTGTATATCGATGATTTTCGACCGTTCCATGATAGCTCCATAGGGACAGGCTTGCATACATTTTCCGCAATAGATACACTTTTCTTTATCGATATGTTCTACGCCTTCGGCATCTTTACTGATCGCTTTTACGGGACAAACGTCTTCGCAAGGAACAGGCGTGTATACAATGGCATGATAGGGGCAAACTTTCTGGCATAATCCGCAGCTGACACAATCCTCACTGCTGATACTGGCTTTGCCGCCGATAAACGAAATTGCAGCTTTGGGGCAGTTCATCACGCAAGGCCGGCCTTCACATCCCCGGCAAAGGTTTGTGACGGCATATTGTGATTGGATACAGGCACTACAAGCTTCGTGGACAACAGAAAGGATATTTTCCTTCATATTTTTATTAGCCATCGCCATGCGGGCGAAATCGGAGAGATGGATCAGGTCGATCTCTTCGTCTGTAATTTCAAAGCCCAGAATCGAGATAATCTTGTGTTTGAGGATGTAACGGTCTTTGTGGATGCAACACCTCACCGGTCGCTTGTTACGTGGACGCATTTCGACAGGGAGATATTTCAGACCTGTGATCAGTTCGTCTTTTTTTAATAACTTGACAATCCGGATTAATAACTCCCGTTTGGTGAGCATCGCAAAATTATCGTACAACATGTCTTAATTCTTCTTTTATAATTCGTAATAGGGTTTCTTTACTGACACCGGTTATGATTTCTCCGTTCAGTTCTGCAAAAGGAGGTGTATCTTTGCCGTTACACCGTTGCAGACAAGGAGAAAAGGTGATTTCAATGCCTTGTTTTTCTTCTTCAGACAGCAATTCTTCTATTTCCATTAATTGGGCTCCGCCCATGACATAACACATGGTTCCTGCACATAATCTCAGCTTGATTTTGTCCATAGGATTCAAATTTAAAATTTCTTTCCTGTTAATGTGTAGTCTTTGATGTGTGTCATTTTGAGGGGTCAAAGATAGGTAATTTCTACATCTTTCAGGAATTTCGTTTCTAATAAATATTTAATTTTTTTTACCACATTACGCCGGATTTCCAGTTCTACGGGTAGGTTGGGATCCTGATGTGCCACATTGATCCGGGTACCGACGATAAAGGTGATTTTATCACTGTTTTGTATCAGGTTGACCAGGTCGTTGGCCGGACCCTGTGATTTTTCGGGGACCCCTTGGGTTAAAAGCCGCTCCACCTTACTTAAGGTCAGAATCCCTTCCGTGATCAGGTCGATTCCTTCCATATAGGAGAGTGGGGGGAGTTCTTTATCGGTGATATCCATACTGACCTGCAGGGGGAATTGAAGTTCCCGCGAAATAATCGTGGCTGTCGTTCCTCCGCAGAGTACTTTTTTACCTTTGAAATCCCTGACTTTTTCTGCCAGATACCGGTCTTTTTTTTCATCGTAAGGCGGGCCCGTACAGATGAGCAGATTGCGCGGCGTTCGCCGGTAAATGACACAACAACTGGTGTCGTCCAGCAAACGATAGTTATCGTTGCGTTCGGCCCTTAAAACGATCTTGCGGGCTAATTCTTTCGCCGATATACCGGGGTGCTGGCTTAAGGTTTCTGCGATATAGATACCGACTCCTTCGTCCCAACCGAAAGGCATATTACTGCTACCCATTCCCGATTGGCTGACTCCGTCGGAAAAACAAATCAGGCGGTCTTCTTTTTCCAGCTTGAACTCCGATATCCACAGATAGGTATTTTCCAGATCTTCCCGTTCGATCGGGATCTTTTTTTTCCGGATTTCCACTGCCTGTCCGCGACGAAACAGATAGACCGCCGGGCTTTCGTATTCCACAATCCGGGTATTCCCGAAACAATCGATGTCGAAGATACAAAAGGTGGAATAACTGATTTTACGGACCATATCCTTAGGCAGGGTATGGATAATCGAGAGAGCGGTTTGGAGAATACTTTCGTTCATGGCTGTGTAATTCATGGCCATGGTAGCGGTCATCGCCGATAAAACACTGGCTTTGATGCCACTCCCTAAACCGTCCGATAATACACTGATGATCCGGTCTTCCTCTTTTAACTTCTGGGACATGTAACTGTCTCCACAGACGATATTGCCTGCTTTATTTTTTTGGAAACAGTCTACTTCTATAAATATATCCGATTCTTTCATTCTTCCTTTTTCTTATAAACTCGTTCCCCCATCTTTTCCCCCTCCAACCTTTTTTCTCCCTCCCCTCTTGCTTCTGGCCTTTAGCTTTTTACCTTTTCCCCTGCCTCCATAATCGACCGTAGGGTAGCATCGGTAAAAGCTGCATTTTCACCTAGCAGGCAAGCCACTTCCTGTACTGTAGCCATATATTTGCGTACCACTTCCTGGGTTTTTTCCAGCATCCATTCTTTACGGACATAAGGTTCCCGAAGATCCTGTAAGATTCCGAATACCAGGCGGTGGGGTTGGATATTATAAATAGAGAGCAGCCAGATTTTATCGCCTTCCCGGATTTGCCTTTCCGTGATCTCTTTACCTGTGTTCAATACCGTGCGGAAGAGGTCGGTGAAGCTACAGATTTTGTCTAATTCAACGCCTTGTAATCCGGGCGAAGCTTCGTAGACCATGACGACATCCTCTCCCAGCAGGTTGGCACAACAGCTGTTCATATCGGAGATTTTCAGATCATTATCGACCAGTAATACGCCTGCCGGTATTTTTTGTAACAAGACGGTCGCTTTGTCGTGGGCCACCCGTCGCATATAGGATACGCACATGTTTTCTTCTGCCCGGCCTTCGACCAGGGCTACTGCAAAATCACGGCAGGAGTCATAACCACACCCGCTACAGTTGAGCTCGTCTTCAGGACTGTTTTTACCGACAGCAGATAAGGCTTGCTTGATCTCTTCTTCTGTATGCCGGGCTGCCGAACAGTCGTAAGCCTTGAATGTCGTGGTCAGATCGATATGCCCGAGATCGGGAACGGTACTTTCGGGGTGTGCGGCCCGGTGTTGCTGAATATTGTATCTTTTGATGGCCAGAGAGGTCTGGCTGAGTTTGGCCGGACCATTGATGCAGCCTCCTTTACAAGCCAGCAGTTCCAGAAAAATCGTATCTTTTTCCCGGCGTGTATCCAGGTTTTTGATGACATCTTTGATATTACTCAAATCGGAGAAAGCCATTTTTACAATCTTTTTGCTTTCACCGTCGATACCCGGAAGCATGCCTCCTTCGACAGGATACAGAGAACCGATTCCGGCCTGCCAGGGGATAAAGTGAGCCTCTGCAGCCGGAGCTAATTGTTCGGGATGAATATTTTCTTTTTCAAACCAGTTTTTCAGGTCTTTAAAAGTGATAGCCACTTCCACCAGGTCTTTAAAATGATCCGCTTCCAGTTTCTTACAGATACATGGGCCTGCAAAGATGACTTTTAAATCGTTTCCGTAATAGTCTTTTAAAATTCTGGCATGGGCTAACATAGGGGAGAGCATCGGCGTGATGGCCGGAGTATGCTCGGTGGAGTATTTCCGGATGTATTCGACCACTACCGGACAGGCGGAAGAGATATACACTCCCGGTTGCGATTGCTGTAGATAATCCGATACCCGTGAAGAGACCAATTCTGCACCGATCGCAGTCTCGGATACTCCTGAAAAACCAAGTTTGCGGATGGCTGCGATAAGTTGTCCGATGGATAAATCTTCGAATTCACAGGCCCAGGAGGGGGCGAGGGATAAGATTACCCGGGGATAATTCTGCAAGATAAGACGGGTACGGCTGACCCCGTCCCGGATCTTTTTTGCACCGGTAGGGCAAACTTGGGTACAGTGGCCACAGTAGATACATCGTTCTTCTATGATGTAGGCCTTATTGTCTTCGATCTGAATCGCTTTTACCGGACATTCACGGACACATTTATAACAGTCCTGACAATTTTCCGGTTCGGTATAGATCGGTTTTAAATCCATAGATCTGTTCATGGTTGCTGGGTAAACTGTGTTATGGGTGAGGTTGCCTTTCGCCTGTTATTATTTTATCGGAAATTCTTCCTGAAGTATTTTGTATAAACCCGAGAGATTGACCTCTTTGTAGACTTTCTCGTCGATTCGGAGGATCGGACCGCTACTGCATAATTCTTCGCACAGATGACCGGAGAATGAAATCTCGGCTTCCAGGTGATTTTCTGCTATGTATTTCTTGATCACTTCGAGATGGACATTGTTTCCCCGGGAATAACACGAACTGCCCAAACATATTTTAATTTGACGCATAGGACATTTTTAGGCAAATATAGTGAAAGGCGAGAGCAAAAACAACAAACTGGTTTGATTGATTTTGCCAAGCCGCATCCTATATTATACAAATATAGTGAAAGGCGGGAGCAATGACAAATGAAAACTTTGTTTTCAAATTTGGCATGGCCGAGCCGCATCCTGTATTATACCAATAAAGTACAAAAAAAACGCCTTTTGCAAGGCGTTTTCTTATGAGAGTGAGAACTGTTTATTTCTTCACGACAGTCGTTTCTTTTTTACCGAATCTCTTTCTGAATTCGTAAGCTAACGGTGTGGCCACGAACAGAGAAGAATAGGTTCCTACGATGATACCGATCAACAGAGCGAATACGAAACCTTTGATAGAAGTACCACCGAAGATGAAGATCGCTAACAATACCACTAAGGTCGACAAAGAAGTACTGAACGTACGGCGTAATGTAGAGTTCAATGCAGAGTCGGTTACTTCCAGATCGTCGCGTTTCGGGTACAGATGATGGTATTCACGGATACGGTCGAATACAACCACCGTGTCGTTGATCGAATAACCCACTACGGTCAGGATGGCTGCAATAAAGGCCTGGTCAATCTCCAGAGAGAAAGGCAGGAATCCGGCCAACAGGGAGAACAAACCTAATACGACAATGGTATTGTGAGCCAATCCGAGGACGGCACCGGCACCATATTGCCATTTGCTGAACCGTACCATAATGTAAACGAAGATCACTAATAAGGCAAAGATTACCGACCAGATTGCAGCCCGGGTGACATCTTCCGCCACTGCCGGTCCCACTTTCTGCGACATTTGACGATAGTCGCTCAGGAATACTTCTTTGCTGGTACCGTCGGGTAAGTAGCTTTTCAACCCTTCATACAATAAGGCCTCTACTTCGTCGTCAGCTTCCGTTCCTTCATCTTCGATTTTATACTTGGTGGTTATTCTGACCTGATTGTCTCCGCCGAAAGTTTTTACTTCAGGAGCACTTCCATACACAGCAGCCAGACTTTCTGCTACTTTTTCCACTTCTACCGGCTGGTCGAAAGCAACCGTATAAGTTCTACCTCCGACGAAGTCGATGCCTTTATCGAATCCGCGGGTGAACATAGATACCAGACAAACAACGGTGATAATACCGGATACCGTATAACCCACTTTCCGTCTTTCGAGGAATGGGAAGTGTACGTCCTGCAACCAGTTGGCTGTAAATGGAGTGGTAAATCTGACGTTATCATTTTTCTTGGATGCATTGTCGAGAATGATCCGGGTAATGAAGATCGCACAGAACAATGAAGTGAAGATACCGATGATCAATGTGGTTGCGAAACCTTTGATCGGGCCTTCTCCAAAATAGTAAAGGATGAAACCGGTCAATAAGGTTGTTACGTTACCGTCGATGATGGCGGAATAAGCTTGTTTGTAACCTTCTTTGATGGCTAATCTCAACCCTTTACCTGCTCTCAATTCTTCCTGGATACGTTCATAGATCAATACGTTGGCATCAACCGACATACCCATTGTCAGGACGATACCGGCAATACCCGGTAGGGTCAATACCGCTCCGATAGAAGCAAGTACACCGAATAAGAAGAATAAGTTGGTAAACAAAGCGATGTCTGCTGCCAGACCTGCTCCTTTGCTATAGAAGAATAGCATGTATATCAGAACCAAACCGAAAGCGATCACGAACGACCACATACCGGATTGGATAGATTCGCTACCTAAGGACGGTCCTACGATCTCATCGGCAATGATACGTGCCGGAGCAGGTAATTTACCGGATTTCAGGATATTGGCTAAGTCCTGGGCTTCTTTTACGTCGAACTGACCGGAAATCTGTGAGCTACCCCCTTTGATTTCATCGTTCACGTTCGGTGAAGAACAAACATAACCATCCAATACGATAGCGATGCTATGGCCCACATTTTCTTTGGTCAGCCGGGCCCAGACTTTAGCTCCTTCTCCATTCATATTCATGGATACCACAGGGCGTCCACTGTTGTGTTCGTATTCCTGACGGGCATCGACGACAGCACCTCCATCCAGGGGAGCTTTGCCGTCACGGGTCGTGATTTTGATCGCATGTAAAGCAATAACCTCCCCATTGGGTTTCATTTCCCACAGCAGACGGGCATTACGGGGAAGAGTCGCTTTTACTTGTGGCATAGCCAGGATTTCATTTACCGCTGCCGTATCTTTTACATGAGAATAACCTATTAAAGAACCTGTCGGGATGATCTGGCCGCTTTGACGGTCGATATTAGGTGTCAGAACGGAGAAAAGAGGATTCGCTTTTTTGAAAGCAGCTTCATCGGCCAGCAGATTATTGGTAGAATCTTGTGCTGCGGCCTGAGAAATCAGGCTGTTGGCAGTTGTATCCGCTTTGGCTGTTTCCGGTTGTTCTGCCGTTGCATTGGCTGCATTTTCAGTAGTCAGTATCTCTTCAGCTTCAACGATAGTACGGGCTTTTTCATTGGCTGCTTGCAGATAAGGAAAGAAATCTCCGTTATCGAAGGTTTCATAGAACTCCAACGCTGCTGTTCCTTGCAACAATTTTCTTACCCGTTGAGCATCTTTGATACCCGGAAGTTCGATCACGATACGACCGGAGATATCTGCTTTACGGATATTAGGCTGTGCTACACCGAAACGGTCGATACGTGTACGCAGAATATTGAATGTATTGTCGATGGCTCCTTCGGCTTCCTGACGGATAACGTCTAAAACTTCCTTGTTACTGGCTCCGATTTTGATTTTATCTTTCAGTTCTACGGTTCCGAAAATATTCGGAGAGGCCAGCTGTGCATTCGGGGCAATTCTCTCGAATGCTTCGCCGAACAGGGTTACAAAGTCTTTCGGGCTGGATGTACGCATCTTCACCGCTTCTTGTAAAGCCTGATTGAAAGCTTCATCCTGACTGTAGTTGGCCAGACTGCGGACCACGTCGACCACGTCGACTTCCATGGTTACGTTCATACCTCCACGCAGGTCAAGACCCAGATTTAATTCCAACTCTTTACACTCTTTGTAAGTGTATTGTGCAATTCCCAGGAAATTGTAAACTTCCTTGTTTGCAATAGAATCCAGATAAACTTTTTCCTTTACGGGATCTCCCTGCGCATATTCCCTCGCAGCTTTTTCCACCCGATTGGTTTTCCAGGTAAAAGATAACTGGTAAAGACTCACTAACGCTAATGCAATAGCAAGTAATGTGATCGCTCCTTTATTCTGCATTTTACAATAAATTATTATATGACTTAATTTTTGCTAATTCTTTAAGCACGATTAATGCGCAAAAGTATAATATTTTTTCTAAAAAAACAGATAATTCTGATTTTTAGATGGTAGATTATTAAAAATACATGGTAAATTCCTTTTTCCGGTAATCGATAGCCACCTGATACCTGACACAAAAGTCACACCCCAATAATCCGATAATTTTCCGGTTGAGATGTTTGTCGTACATTTCGTTTACATATTTTAAATCGATAGCAGCCAACGGCATCTCTTTGATCGTACGTTTCCCGATTTTAAATTTAGCTGCTTTTACTAAATGTACGTCGTGGATCTGACCGGTGACGCTACCCGATGTCATCTGAACGTCTGCTTCTTCGGGCAGGTCTTCCGGGAACACCTGTCTGTCGACGACGGTGACCGATGCGCCGGTATCGATAATCATATCTCCTTGTATACCATTGATTTCTACCGGTACGATCAGGTGGTAGCTGTTGTCTTCCAAACCGACTATTTCAACGGCTACTGTCTGAATCCGGCTATTGATATAAGGATGATATGGAGTCGTAAAATGGCAAGCCTTTTTATTTTTTTTCCTCTTCATTTCCCTCTTGCTTGATAGTTGAGGCGCAAAAATAAGAAACCGCCCCGAAAATCAGGACGGTTTCTTTATTTTTAACCTTTAGGCTGTTTTTAGAACATTTTCATGTCGTCCAATACGGTCATCACCGATTTAACAGCTTTTGCAGAAGTTGCTAACAGTTCCTTTTCCTGATCGTCGAGTTTTACTTCGATGATCTTTTCGATACCGTTTTTACCCAATACAACCGGAACGCCCAGATAGATGTCTTTCATACCATATTCGCCGTTCAGCATAGCGCAAACCGGGAATACCCGTTTCTGATCGCGGATGATCGCTTCGACCATTTGAGCTGCAGCTGCACCCGGAGCATACCAGGCAGAAGTTCCCATCAGTTTAACTAATTCGCCGCCACCGACTTTGGTGCGTTCGATGATTGCCTGCAATTTATCGGCGTCGATCAATTCGGTTACAGGAATACCACCTACAGAAGTGTAACGTGGCAGCGGAACCATTGTATCTCCATGTCCACCTAATAACAGTGCCTGAATATCTTTCGGAGATACGTTCAGTGCTTCGGCTAAGAAAGCACGGTAACGGGCAGTATCCAATACACCGGCCATACCGAATACTTTAGATGAATCGACTTTAGCAGCTAAGAAAGCACAATAACACATCACATCCAAGGGGTTGGATACAATGATGATCTTAGCATTCGGAGAATGTTTGATTACATTTTCAGTAACAGATTTTACAATTCCGGCATTGGTTGAAATCAAATCGTCACGGCTCATGCCCGGTTTACGGGGAAGACCGGAAGTGATCACCACTACTTCAGAATTATCAGTCGCTGCATAATCATTGGTTACACCTTTAATACGGGTGTCATACAAATTGATCGGGGCAGTCTGCCACATATCCAGCGATTTCCCTTCGGAAACACCTTCCTTGATATCCAAAAGAACCACTTCGTTTACGATGTCTTTTTCTGCAATGCAGTTTGCGCACGTTGCACCAACGTTACCTGCTCCAACAACTGTTACTTTCATTTCGTAATAATTTTATTGTTATACTTAATCATATATTAGCTTTTTCGGAGTTTTTATTCCGACGTCAAATTTACTCCTTTTTTGATCTAAAGCAAAATATTAGAGAAAAAATTCTTTAATTTTGAGGATAATTTAATTAGGTATACAATAAAATATCCCGCTAACCTTTTCCCTGTAATTTAAAGTTAGGGGTTAAGTTTTGGATACAATGTAGAGTTGCCGGGTTTGGCTGTGATTTTGAATTGAAGTTCCTGGAATTTATTATTATCTTTGCCCCTCAATTACACAAAAACAATAAATATTCAACGAATGCCAACCATTTCTCAACGCGGTATAGATATGCCCGCATCTCCTATCCGGAAATTGGTCCCATTGGCTAATCGAGCCAAAGCCAAGGGAACCGTCGTTTACCACCTCAATATCGGTCAGCCGGATTTGGCGACCCCGGAAGTGGCATTACGAGCGGCGCACCATCTGGACCGGGAAGTGCTGGAATACTCTCCCAGTGAAGGCATTCTGAGTTTTAGGAAAAAACTGGTAGAATACTACCACAAATTCAATATAGATGTCTGTACGGACGATATCATCATCACTACCGGAGGATCGGAAGCTGTATTTTTTTCATTTATGGCCTGTCTCGATCCGGGAGATGAGATCATCGTACCCGAACCGGCTTATGCCAATTACATGGCTTTCGCGATTTCCTGCGGAGCAGTGATCAAGACGATTTCTTCTACTATAGACGAGGGCTTCGCTCTCCCTTCGGTAGAAAAATTCGAAGCTTTGATCACGCCGCGTACCAAAGCAATCCTGATTTGTAATCCCAACAATCCGACCGGCTATCTGTATACCCGAAAAGAAATGAACCAGATCCGGGATTTAGTCAGGAAATACGACCTGTTCCTGTTTTCCGACGAAGTATACCGGGAATTTTGTTACACCGGTGCACCCTATATCTCGGCTTTTCACCTCGAAGGTATCGAAAACAACGTCATTCTGGTCGATTCTGTCTCCAAACGCTACAGTGAATGCGGTATCCGGATCGGGGCTCTGATTACTAAAAACAAACAAGTCCGGGAGAATGTGATGAAATGGTGTCAGGCTCGCTTAAGTCCTCCTTTGATAGGACAGATCATGGCCGAAGCTTCACTGGATACTCCCGAAGAATATATGCGCGACGTGTATGATGAATATGTCGAACGCCGGAAATTCCTGATCGACGGGCTTAACCGGATCCCTGGCTGTTATTCTCCTATACCTATGGGAGCGTTTTATACAGTGGCCCGTCTTCCGATAGACGATGCCGATAAGTTCTGTGCCTGGTGTCTGGAAGAATTCGATTACGAGGGTCAGACCATCTTTATGGCTCCGGCTTCGGGGTTTTATACTACTCCGGGATTAGGTAAAAACGAAGTCCGCCTGGCTTATGTCTTAAAGAAAGAAGACTTGGCAAAGGCTTTGGTGGTTTTGGAAAAAGCACTGGAAACTTATAATAAAAAAGGTAAAAAGTAAAAGGCTATAAGCTAAAGGCTAAAAGCGGAAGAGGAGGGGGGAGAGGATCGAAGGGAGAAAAGAAAAGGGAAAAGAGGAAAAAAGGAAGTAGGGGGAAGACATATTATAGTAGATAGATCGATGAAGACAACCGACCTGACACAGGGCAGTATTTTTAAAAGCTTGTGGATCATGGCTGTGCCCTTGATCTCGGCCTCTTTTATCCAAATGGCTTATAGCATGACAGATATGTTGTGGCTCGGTCATTTGGGAAGTGATGCTGTCGCTGCAGCCGGAGCTGCCGGTTTTTTTACCTGGCTTTGCAACGCTTTGTCCTTTATGACTAAAATCGGGGCTGAGATTACGGTTTCCCAATCTGTCGGTTCGAAAGATTATCGCCGGGCAGCTCATTATGCCAGTCAGGCCATTACCTTATCGACTACAATCGGATTTATCTATGCCTGTATCATCATCCTGGCAGCCCCTTTACTGATGGGCTTGTTCCGTTTTGAAACCTCTATTTCGACCCAGGCGATCGATTATATGCGTCTGGTCGCTCCCGGGTTATTTTTCCAATTCAATAACAATACGTTCAGCGGTCTTTACAATGGTCAGGGAGATAGCCGGACTCCTTTCCGTACTTCTGCCGTAGGACTTATCGTCAATATTATCCTCGATCCCTTGCTGATTTACGGCATCGGTCCCTTTCCGGCCTGGGGTACCGCAGGGGCTGCCGTTGCCACTGCATTAGCACAATTAGTGGTTTACGGCATCTTTGCACGCCGGATCTTCAGTGACCGGTTTCCGTTAGGGCGTATGCACCTGCTCAGCCGATTGAAACAAGATTATGCACGACGTATCATTTTATTGGGTTTGCCGGTCAGTATACAAAATGCCCTCTTTTCCATGTTTTCCTTGACCTTGGCTACCCTAGCCGCACGTTGGGGAGCAGTAGGGGTCGCTGCTCAAAGTATCGGAGCACAGATCGAAGCCATCTCCTGGATGACTGCTGCCGGTTTTTCTACCGCCTTGGCTGCCTTTACCGGACAGAATTACGGCGCCGGAAATTATGAACGTATCCGTAAAGGTTATCGCCTGACATTAGGAATAGCCGGGAGTATCGGTTTGGGAGCCGGAATTCTCTTCTTTGTATTAAACCACGAGATCTTCGGGCTTTTTGTAAACGAACCGGAAGCCATTGAAGCCGGCGGTAATTACCTGAAGATTTTGGCTTTATCACAACTTTTCATGGTAACCGAATCCGTTACTGCCGGAGCATTCAATGGTACCGGACATACGACTCCTCCGGCACTGACCGGGATTATTTTCACCGGAGCACGTATTCCGATGGCCTATTTTCTGACCTCCTTCCCCCAATTAGGGTTGACGGGAATTTGGTGGAGTATCACGATTTCGAGTATTTTGAAAGGCTCTGTTCTTCCACTTTGGTTTCTGCATTTTCAACGCAAGCTAAAATAATTTCAGATTATTGTCTTTCAAATTAGTTCCTTCCAGGAAAAATCCATATGTTTGTCCAGGAAGAAAATTTATGTGTGTGCAACAAGCAAAAAGTTAGTGCTATGCCTTGTAACGAACACATAAATTGCTCTGATTGCCCTTCTTGTGGAGGGGATATGTTTTATTATCTCCGTTTTTTAGAAGGTTATTCCTATCAACAATATCATTTTAAACAAAATAGTATTCTTTTCCTACTTCAGGGAGAGATCCGGATCGACGGCTTACATTTTCCCCATCTCATCATCCATAATAAACAATTACTTGTGATTCCTGTCGGTATCGAACTCGATATTCGTATCTTAAAAAATTCGGATTGTCTCGTTTATCGTTTGAGTGAATTTCCTGTCTTATGCGAGGAACAATATAAAAAAATGACCCTCTCTCAACAGGAAGACACATACGGCAATTTACTGGATACCCTTCCCCCTATTCATGAATTTTCTCTGGGATTGATCCATTATTTAGCAGACGGTATGCCTTGTAAGAAATGTTTTTCTTACTATATCGCTATTATTCCAGTCCATAAATGGCTGCTTTTCTATATCCGGCCCTGAGATTGAAGCAATGGCTTCATTACCAAATGGAAGGATTTAGCTGAAGAAGATAAAAACATATCTAAATAATTCTAGGTTTATTTTTTTCTTTCTATTCCGATTCCGGGTTTTATACCGTCAGACCGGTTCGCCAGGACCGGTCCGTTAAGGCTTTCCTTCTCTGACCGGCGGAACTCCTCACTACGTTCGTCAAACACCACCGGTCGGGCGTTCGGAAAGCCTAACCGGACACTCGTTCCTGCTCCAATGGTCTTCCGCCATAAAACCCTGCATCTCACGTTAACACGACCTGGCAAAGGAAGAATTAGAAAAATTTTATAGAATAAAATACCGGCTCACCTCTATCGGATTATGGATAATTGGGTTACTTTACCGGAAAATCTTTTTTCGCTGAAATTTATGGTTTTCAGGTTCGGTTTAGCTTGCCAGGCAGTGATAACGTAAGTCGGAGGTGTTCGTGTTCGGGGACCATTGGAGCTCTGGCGAGTGTCGTCTTGCTTTTTCTGAACGTCCGACCGGTGGTGTTTGACGAACGAAGTGAGGAGTTCCGCCGGTCAGTGAAAGAAAAAGATAGACGACCGGCAGGAGCGACCGGGTCGCCAATTCCGATCACCGGAGACGAATTAGTAACGAAATAAACCTACGTTTAAATCCGTTTTATATCCTCTAGTCTTTCTTTGCGGAAGCTCTCCGGTCCAGGTGATTGTCCAAAGCATTTATTTCATACTTCGTCCTCTTTTTCCTAAAAATTTCCTCAATAATTATTAGCTTTGGAGATCTAACAATAAATAACATGAAGAATCTATTTTCCACCCTTATCCTGAGCCTTTTGGCCCTCGGCTGTACCCAACAACAGCCTGAGTCCCTGCGTTTAGCGACTTTCAATATCCGTTACGATAATTCAGGAGACGGTCCCAATAGCTGGCCACACCGCAAAGACAGTATATGTGCTTTTATCCACAGGGTCGATCCCGATATCATCGACATGCAGGAAGTCTTGCATCACCAGCTGGAAGTCTTGAAAACCGGCTTACCCGAATATACAGTTGTCGGAGTCGGCCGGGAAGATGGAAAAACAGCCGGAGAATATGCACCGATCTTCTTTAAACAAGCGAAATATACCCTATTGGACCAGAATACTTTCTGGCTTTGTGAAAAACCGGACAGTGTCGGAATGGTCGGTTGGGATGCCGCTTTGACCCGGATTGCAACCTGGGTAAAATTACAAGATAAGAAGACAGGACAAATCCTTATGGTAGTAAACACACATTTCGATCACATAGGTACCGAAGCCCGCCGGAACAGTGCCCTGCTGATTATCGAAAAAATTAAAGAAATCGTTGGGACTTCTCCCGCTATTCTCACCGGAGATTTTAATGTATCGGAAGACTGGGATGCCTATAAAACAATTACCAACAACGAATTTATTCTGAAAGATGCCCACAAAGTAGCCGGAAAACGGACAGGAGTGGATTTCACTTACCATAATTTCGGTAAAATACCGGCCGAAAAATGTGAAAAAATCGATTTTATCTTCGTTACCCCACAAATCCGGGTAATCAGTTCGTACATCCCTTTCTCACAACTCAACGACACCCTATTCTTATCCGACCATAACCCCGAAATCGTCGAATTGGAGATAAAATAGAGTTGCTGAGTTACTGAGTTGCTGAGTTGAAAGAGTTGGGTCTTCCCCTTTAACTTACTCTACAACTCAGTAACTCTATTAACTCTGCAACTCTACAACTCAATAACTCAGCAACTCTTTTCAACTCTTCTCCTCCAGCCCCTTTATCATTGTTTTAAACAATGGATCTTCTTCGCTCCAGCCACACGATTTTATCGTTCGGCGAATCGCCTGAAGTCCTTGTTTACATTGTGCAGGAGTACCCTTTCCGATAAGCATTCCATTTAATTGTAAAGTTGCATTAAAACGTTCATCAGGTATCAATTTCGAAAAATTACGCCTATACATTTTCAAAGCCTTTGTCAGATCATTGTCCACATAAGCACGTGTAAAGCCGATGATATCCAATAAATAATCCATCCTTTCCACACCCGATTTTTCAACAATCGAACGATATTCCTCTAAAGTTGCCGGATCTTCAGGGCGATTTTTAAAAATCATATCATTACAATGATTTCCAATCAGAGGCAACAGATCTCCCCATATTTTAGCATTCACTTCCTCTTTTCCTACGTTAGTCTCGAAATCGCTTTTATGTTTAAGCAAATACAGATACTCCGGAGATTTCATCTCCCGGACAAAACGCTTTACCAACGGCCAGGTAGTAGCCGAAGATTTCGACCGGTCATCCAGAGTTTCCCAATATTCATGCAACACTTTTTGCATATCGTCTTTCATATAAGCATCCGAAAGCAATCCGATATATTCTATCATAAATTGCGGATTCCGTTCGCCTTGCCGGTAGCGGTGATTGAAAGCGAATAACGAATTTTCTCCACTCCCCAGCTGCACCTGTTTCAAAAACTCCCCGGCAGTCATGCCTCCTACCATTTTGTGTCTGACTTCGCCTGCTGCATCCAGAATAAAGAAAGTCGGATATACTTCCACTCCATATTTCCCGGCCAGTTCCTTCCCCTCTTCCTGCTCCATATCTTGCTTATAATTGACAAAACGGGTATTCATATACTCCCCGATATCTTTCCGGCTAAATACCTCCTTCAACATCTTCTTACAAGGTCCGCACCAACTGGTATAACAATCTATAAAAACCAGTTTATTCTCTTCCCGGGCTTTCTGAAATACCGCTTTGATCCCGGTTTCCTCAAAAACAACCTGACTCTGTACCGGTAAGGCCCCCAACAACAACACCGCAATCACACTTAATACACTTATTTTCATAACATTAAAATTCATTCTGATATTCAGTGACTACTTCTGAAAGATAGTCGAGTACCTCTCCTCCCCTTAAATCCCGGCGGATAATATATCCTTCCGGATCGACCACAAACGAATCGGGCAATCCTCTCAGATTATAAGCATCTACCAAAGGACTTTTTTTCATTCCTTTCAAATCGGTCAGACAAAGCCATCCGATCTCCTCTCTCTTCATATCCCGAATCCATTGTTCACGTTCGGTATCCATCATCATCGTAATGAAAACAATATTCCGGTCCTTCAGTTGCTCATAAGCTTTCCGGATATGCGGAATTTCTTTTTTACACCAACCACACCAGGAAGCACTGAATTCTACGAATAAATATTTCCCTTTAAAATCAGCCAGCGTATAAGTTTTCCCCAAAGTATCGAATACCTGAAAATCGGGAAATACTTTCCCGGCAGTCAATAAGCGGTCATTCTCGGCAAACTGTTTCATCTGAGCGACATAGTAGGAATTACGGAAGGAAGAATCGAAACGTTCCACGATACGCTCCACCCGATCACCGGACATCGGGGAAGAATACTGACTGGCTAAATACGCTACCACCTCACTATGCGAAGCTTCCGGTTCTTTCTCAAATACACGGTCGATCAAAACCTGATATAGCGAGTCCCGCACCACACTCATCGAACGCACTTTTACCATATCCGCTTTGTAAAATGCCAGTTGAATAGAATCGGTCAGCACAGTTGCCTGCTTGTATTCGGGCAAACTTTTCAGGAACTGCTCACAAGCGATCAACTGTTCATTCAAAGGAGCATTCTCCACCTTTAAACTCCCCTTCATATCTTCCCGTTCACTATATACTTTCATTATAGTCGGTTGCAGAAATAACCTGACCATAGGCATAAAATTTGGCTGATATTCCGGTTTAACATCAAAAAACAGCATACCCAATTGGGGATCGTCCAACTTCCCTTTCAACTTATATTTTCCTTCCCGGATTTCACAACTGTCCAAGAGTAAATTCGAAGGAGGACAAGTGTACAACCTGACCCAGCCTTCGGGTAAACCTTTAATTTCACCCATAATCGTGATTATTCCGGGCTCACGATTTTCACAACCTGTTCCCCCCAATCCCAGGATCAGACTGAACAAGAGTATCCATTGATTCATTTTCATCATTCCGGTTACTATCGATTTCACAAAATTCGGACTTACTTATAATTCTCGCGGATCACTTGTATCGTTTCCTCCCCTCGGGTATTTTTCGAAACGATACGTCCGTCCCGGTCCAGAATAATCAGGCAAGGAATACCCCCCACATAATAATCATAGGCCATACCTCCTTTTTTCCACGACATGACATCCGACAAACATTTCCAGGGATGGTTTTCTTTCCTGACATCTTTTACCCAATCTTCCCTTTTCTTATCCAGATACACGGAAACAATCTCAAAATCCTTTCCCTGCATTTCTTTGTAAACTGCTTCGATATAAGGGATCTCCACCTTACACCAATGACACCAGGAAGCCGTAAAATCAAGCAAAATCATCTTCCCTTTGAAATCCGACAAACGATATTTTTTTCCATTTACATCCTCAAGCGTAAATTCAGGTGCTATCTGTCCCACAGCCATAACCCTTTCCCGCCGAATCCGTTCCTGCATCCTTTCCAGATAGACAGACCATTCTATATCCGGAGCCAAACGCTGCAAAGCGTTTTCCAACTCATCGACAGACAGGAATGAAAAATAACTATGAAGCGTATATACCATTGCTGTACTCTTCGGAGCAAAATCCAAGGCAAACAACTGATCCAAACAGGGCTTTACCATTCCGTCAAACTCGGTACACTTGATTTTATAGGCAACGGAATCTTCGGTACGTGACAAACTGTCCCGCTGCCATTGGATCTTTTTCAGATGCCGGAATACCTCTGCAGAATTGATTCTTTCCCATTCTGCCTGTACCCGGCTACCGGTAATCTCTGCATTCTCCAATTTTTTTTCCACCTCGGCTTTCACCCGAATCGGAGTATTTGCATTTTCGGCAAGCAAACGGAAAGAGTAAGTACCCCGCTTGTCGCATGCAGCATTGTCTATCGCCAGAAATGTCAGCTGTGTCGGATGTTCGATGGAAGAACGATAAGTGAAATGTCCATTTTTCACCTCAACTGTATCAACATCATAATCATCCAATGTCTCTGTCATAACACAGAAAAAGCCGTCCCCATACCCTTTCACCTCTCCCTCTACAACACATTCTTTTGCTTTGGGTGAAGTGCATGAAAAGCAGGCAGCAATAAAAATTGCTGCCCCATATATACAATTTTTCATTCGTCTGCTTATTTGAACAATTTGTTAATATACTCGATCATGGGTTCCCGGCGTAAATCCCTGGCCATGATTTTTCCTTCCGGATCAATCAGATAAATCATCGGAATCCCTTTCACATGGTAATTTTGGGCCACCGGACCACTATAGGCTTTCAAATCGGACACTACCGGCCAAGGCAGGTTATACTCTTTCACATCTTTCTCCCATTTTTCCCGATCCTCATCCATATTAACCGTAAACATTACAAAATTCTTGCCTTTGGTATTTTCGTAAACGGTCTTCAGATAGGGAATCTCCAGCTTACACCAGCCGCACCAGGAAGCACTGAATTCTATCAATACGTATTTTCCCCGGAAATCCGACAATTTATACACCTTCCCGTCAATATCCGATAACGTAAAATCGTATGCCGGCTGTCCGGGCTGCACTTTCTTCTCCTTTTCCCAATTGTCCCGGCACTCAGCCACAAATACATTGGAATTCAGGGAAGCATCGAATCCGGCCAATGCCTTACCCATTTTATCCAAATCCTCCGCAAAATACTCCCATACGTAATGGGGAGCCACCTGACTGGTCGCATAACCGGGCAAAGAAACGATATAATCGAACAACTTGTTATAAGCCTCCTGATAAAGGGGTGTCAATGAATCATATCTGGCGCGGTCGTCTTTAAAGGCTTTGCTCCGTTCATACCTGATCCGACCGAAATTCCGGAACACTTCTGCTCCGTTTTTCTCTATCCTCTGATATTCGTCATTTGTTTTACTGCCGGTGATTTCCACTTGTTTCAGATTATTATAGTCCCCTTTAACCTGTACCTGACTGTTATCCAAGAACATTCCGAAAGACCCCTGCAATTCTCCATCTTCCTTCACCACTACAAAAGCCACCCAATGCGGATCGGTAACTTTTCCCTTGAACACGGCCTTTCCGTCCTTCAACTGAATGGTATCCGTATACCAGGTCGTCGGATGCGGGATACGCTCACTTACATAAATCTGTTCGTTTTTTGCATTTTTCAAATCAATAGTCACTTCATAACCGTCCGGTTTGGAAGTACAGGAACAGATATAAAAAACTGTTACAATCAAAAATAAAAGATTTTTCATCTCTACGCTTATAAAATAATTAATAGGTATCCCACTGATAACCGATCTTATACTTCAAATCCACCACTTTCCCGAACCTGCCATAAAATTCCATGCCATCCACCACTTTTCCCCCGGCAACGACAGAGACATCCAATACCATAAAGTCACTCATCCCCGGATCTTCCGCATTTTCCAGCACAATCCCCAGGCGTTCGTAATTGGTCGGACAAACGGCAATATCCCGGATCGGACGTCCGAAATCATCCCGCAATGTCTTCACCGTATTATCTTTGTGGTTATACACATAAAGGGTATTGCCGGAAGCGATATAAACATACGGACGATTTTGGCAAAAAGCAAATTTTGTCTTTTCATCGATAATTTCGGGCTTTGGAAACACCTCTTCTCCTCTGGAATAGAATCCTTTGGGAGACTGCCATCCCCAAAACAAGAATTTCTGCACATAAATGGTATTGCCTGTATTAGACTTCAAAAATACGACATAATCGTCCTGAGGTGTATCAGTAGCAACCGCAGCTCCATCCAATACGGTTTTACCCATATCAGAAGGATTAAAAAACGATTCCGCAGTGTTATCATCACCGAATTTGTTCAGCGATCCATTACGGAATACCACATAACTGGAACTCAATTTATCAAAACCGATCACTTCATTGGAAAATAACAAATTTCCCCGGGTTGTCCATTGACTCAATTCGTAAGGGAAATCCCCCTGATAAGGAAAATTAGGGAAAAGTCCGTCCTGATACATCGCCCCATTAGAGGCTTCAACATACCGGACATACAATTTCCCGTTGCTGACCAGATAATCATAATTCGACACACAATTCATGCTCATCGGTTTGAAATCCGCCGGCATTCCTCCCACAAACTCCTCTTTGGTCGCCACCATTTTTTTCAAGCTGTTCCCATCCAACTCTACGGAATATTCCGGTCCTTTCTGGCAAGCCACAAACACCTGTCCCACATCTTCCGACCAAGGCGTCCAATGTTCGTATAATCCGACTGCACCGCCTGCCAGATCTGCATCATTGGCCAAACGATAAGCGTCTTCGTAAACGATCTTGTCATTCCTGACCAACGACAGCATAGAAGTCTCCCCCTGATCTGCCAACAACATCCACCCCCTTTCGTACACCGAAGATACAGTCACCCTGAACTGGGTGATGTATTCCACTCCGGTGTCCTCATCCGTAATCACAAACTCCGCATACATATTTGCTTTCACCGGAAGATCTTTCACCTGTTCGGTCAATTCAGCCTTATCGGAAACAGATATCCCGTCCACTTTCCAGGAATAGGTGTAATTTTCCAACTCTCCGTAAGTCCAGGTCACCGACGGGTGAATATCGAAATTTCCTCCGTCATATACCGTATAAAATTTTTCTATACCGGTCACCTCCGGGCCGGATATCCGGATATAGTCATAATGTCCCTTATCCTCATAGCATCCCTCGATCAGCCAGCCAATCGTCAGGATAAAAAATACTATCGATTTTTTCATATTATCTGCACTTTAAAAATTAACCTCTCATTGCTACTCTCATCGGGGTCCCATCTTCATCCGTAGTCGGGTGTTCCTGCAACCAATACTTGAACTTCAAAACATAAGCACGCATCTCCGAATAACTCATCGTCCCGCCATCCCGGTCCAAAGTCATATCGGACACTTTTGTCTCTTCCATAAATAACGTGTATTTTTTCGCCGACCAACTGCCCAATCCGTTCGTTTCATGCCAATCGTCCCACCATGCAGGCTGAGTCAATCTATTCGAAACAATCACCCTGTTTTTCCGGTAAGCGTTCATCCCCGGTTTGAAATCACCGTAGTCGGTCACTTCAAAAACCAATAACAGGTCTTTTGCTTTTACGTTATCGCTTTTGTTCAACTGAATTTCCAGGTATGCGACACTATCATTGGCCAACAAGACCTGTTCCTCATCCGGCATGACAAAATCCACACCGGCTTGGGCGGTACTCTCCTCAGCCCGATACCGGACACCAAACGTCCGGTTTTCTGTAGAAAGGTTGGCGATGCAATTCAATTTCAACTTCACCGTACCAGCCGACATCGTCTGGTCGTACGCAAAAGAGAAGACCGTGCTGTCTTTCGCCGCTTTGGCAAACTGGATGAAATTATCAGAAGAATAATCCGTCACATCCACTTCCGAACAGGAACATAAGATCCCAATAACTCCTATCAATAAGATTATGCTGTTTTTCATACGTTCAATATATTTAAACTTCGTCTACAATCATTCTCGTCTCGGCAAAACTTAAGCAAACCTGGCTTTGCTCTCGACTTAATTGTTTATTTCAGGTTCTTTATGTAATCTTCGGTACGGTTACCGAATTCCACTTCTGTAGCAGGCAACGGCAGGCAAAAAGTAGCAGGACTCACCTCTATCTCATCCAATCCGACCGGCAATCCCAAACGTTTGTACCAATAGAACATCTGCCCTTCGCCCAAAAATTCCCGACGAGCCTCTATAGTCAGTTCTTCCCGGAATTTTTCAGCTGAAATCGTAGCCGATATTTCCGCCCCGATTCCCCGGTTCAGCCTCAGCTCTTCCAACAAGGCAATGGCATTTTCCTTGTCCTGGTCAAAACCGCTTTCAGCCGCAATCAGGAACATTTCGGACAAACGGATCATCGGAATCTTCCCTCCTTTGTCGGATTTCACGTCGGCGTATTTGATAGATACCTCATAACCGGCCTTACCTGCCGTAACCAAATACTGACCTCTGAAATCATCTCCGGAAGGATAAAGTCTCGACACACCATCAATCTCATAGTCTGTAGTTGTACTGGCGTCATAGGAATACCACAAATCATGGATACCGGAATAGTTCAAAGCAAACAGCACCTCATTCTGCATAATGACATCCCGGGTCTTGACCGGAGCACTCAACGCACTCTCGGGAGTGAATTGGAAGTATCCGTCTCGTAAGGCCTGGATCACTTCATTGGCATAGGTATAGGCTTTCGGATCCCCCATATAATGGTACACTCTCGCCAACAACCCGGTCACTGCCCAATAATTCATCCGATAGGCACGCGCGGAAAGGAACACGTTATCCGCATCTGTCACATAATGGTTGTACATGTCCTTAAATTCGTCCTGTACCGCACGGTCTACCGGTTTCAGCAATATCCGGGCCGTATCCAGATCATGTATCAACGCCCGGACAATCTCAGTAGTTTTCTTCTGACGGTATATTTTATCCCCAAAATTATCCGCATAAGGTAAACAAAGGGCTTCTTTATCCACGTTCCACGAGGGAGCAAAGGCCCTCAGCAAGTCGAAATGCAAAAATGCCCTCAATGCCAACACCTCTCCATAAATCAAATTGTATTCTCCTTCCGGGAAAAATGACGGCGACTGCCCTTTCAAACGCTCCAACAGCACATTGCAATTGGCTATGGTATTGTAAGACTTCAACCATAGATTAGAAATCAAGTTTTGGGTGGTTCCATTGTTATAATGGTATTGGGAACATTCATACAAATTATGAGATTTGTCCCAAGAGGCATAATAATATTGGGCCAATACGTCCATAAAACCGAAAGTCATGTGAGTTCCATAGATAGAAGCGTCTGTCATGGCCGTATAAATACCATACACGGCACTTTCGTACCCTTCCGGAGTAGAAAACAGCTTGTCGGCATTGACCTGAGCTTGCGGGGTTACGTCCAACCAATTGTTACAACTGCTGGCAACGGTACAGACAAACAGGGTCACCGCTATTAATATCTTATTTTTCATAATTCTTCTTTCTTATATATTAACAAATCATATCAGAACTGTACCTGTAATCCAAAATTAAACGTCCGGGCAAAGGGATAATCCAACCCTCTCTCCCGCTTCACCGTAGAAATCCGGAACAGATCCTCCATCTGGAAAGTTAGTTTCATCCGTTCCATATACATCTTTTTAATCCATTTTTGAGGGAAAGAATAGGATAGAGACAACGACTTGAATTGCAATACATTTTCATCTTGTACAAACCGTGAAGTAACCTCCGTCCGGTCTCTGGAAGCAATGTCCTTAAAAAAGGTATGATCACCCGGTTTCTGCCATCTGCCTTTCAATACCCTTTCATCCACATTCCGGCTCAAATCAGCATCTTCTACCCGATCCACCAAAGTCTGGTTGTAGACCTGTCCGCCCAACTGATAGAGGAAGCTGACATTCAGGTTAAACCCTTTCCAGTCGGCATTCGCACCAAAAGAACCGGATACTTTCGGCTCGGTATCTCCACATACGACTTTGTTGGCCGCACTCCAATCGTATGTCAGATTGCCATTCAAGTCATAGAACAGTTCCTTACCGTTCATCGGATTGATACCCAACGACCTAACCGCATAAATAGCCGTCGTTGACTGCCCCTCTTTGAACTGCACCAACGGTTTGGCCGTTTCCAAGTCCTCACCCCACCCCTGCTCGTAATTATCCTGTTCGTCATCCACTTTCTTGTTGTAGGATTCCAAAGAATTGGAGATTTTTTTGATTATATTCTTGTTGTGTGCAATGGATCCGAATACGTTGACCACCACATCGTTTTTCCTTAACAGGTATGCTCTGGCGGAAATTTCAAACCCCTTGTTTTCCAATTCGCCTAAATTATCCCGATAGCTTTGAAACCCGGAGGAAAGCGGTAAGGTAATGCTGCTCACTAAATCTTTGGTCCGCTTGAGATAGTAGCTGGCGTTCACCGTAATCAAATCGTTCAGGAAACCGGTTTCTAAGTTGATATCGAGGGTTTTGGTCTTTTCCCACTGCAAATTGGCATTTCCCAATGTACTCATAATGGCTCCCAAACCTCCGGCATACCATTGTCCTTTATAGTAATTGTATACATCCTGAGCCTCATAGGGTTCGAAAGAGGCCTTGCCCAAGCTACCGATATTGGCGGAAACCTTAAAGCGGCTCATCACGCCCTTGCAGCTTTCCCAAAACGATTCGTTGTGGATATTCCAGCCGATACCCAAAGAACCGAAAGGTGCATATCTTTTATCGTTTCCGAATTTAGAAGAACCGTCCAGACGACCGGAGAAATCCAGCATATAGATGTTGTTGTAAGAGTAATTCACATTGAGGAAAGCACCGGCCAAACGCGACACCCCCTCCTCTCCGGACGGTACCTGATCTTTATAAGCGTTACCGAAAGAGATATAGTCCATATTCCCGGCCGGAAAACCAATGACGCTGTAAGATTCATTCTCATAACGGGATTCCTGCATATTGGCTCCTACCACCGCATTGACAAAATGATATCCGAACGCCTGGTTGTAGCTGAATACGGCATTCATCTCCAGATCGGAACTCTTCTGCCACATACTGTAAGCCTCTCCTTTTTTCAGAACTCCGTCTCCCTCTTGATAATCGTAAGTATTGTATTGGGCAGACCGCGGATCGGTAAATTGTTCCTGCTTGTCAGTGCGTTCGGAATAGGCAACCTTGGCTTTTAAGCGGAAATGATCATTGATAAACCAATCGAAATCAAAGTTATCCGTCCATGAGGTATAAGCCGTTTCATCCTTATGGTTCAGGGTCGCTTCATAAAGCGGATTCAGATAACGAGCCGTAGTCGCTACATGAGTGTCATAAGACTCTATCAATTTTCCCTCGTCATCATGCACTCTTTCATAAGGATTGGCTGCCGCATAATCGCGGAACGAACCATAGGGAGATTCTTTGGACTTGACTTTGTCCACGGTCAGTTTGTTCCGGAACAAAAGTTTATTATTCAAATTATAGGATAAAAGGAACCCCACCCCGAAACGATCACGGGAAGATTTTTTCATGACTCCCGGATTGGCCTGATAATTCAAATCGATACCATAGCGGATGCTTTTGTCTCCTCCCTCTACATACAGGGAGTGTTTATGGCCGACAGCCACTTCCAGCGGCTGGGACAACCAATAGGTATCCACCCCGCTTTTGACCCGTTTCAGACGATCGGCATAATCCATTCTCAACTTCTGTTGAGTATCCATATATTCGGATTCATAAAGTCCACCGGCCACCTCCGCTTCCAGCTTTTCCCTGGCATTCAACAGATGATAATCCGATAAATCAGGTGCACTGATAGCCACGTTCAGATTATAAGAAACCCTCAATTGGCCTTCCTGCGGAGCCTTGGTTGTCACGACTACCACTCCGTTGGCAGCTCTTGATCCGTAGATCGCTGTGGCAGAAGCGTCTTTCAAAATCGTCACACTCTCGATACGGTCCATATTCAAGTCGAAGATTTTCTCCACATCCACCTCATATCCGTCCAGAATAAAGGTTGGCAGGTTCGGATCATTTTTCAAATTGGCTTCCGACAGTCCTTCAGCACCAAATCCGGAATTTCCCCGAATCCGGAAATTCGGCATGGAGTTCGGATTAGACCCCATATCCACATTGTCTTTCAAACGGAAAGAGGGATCAAACACCTGTAAAGCACTGAGCAGGTTATTGGAAGAGACTTTTGCCAATTCATCCTTACTCACCACTACGGCATTTCCGGTAAAACTGTCCTTATTTTTAGTAAAATATCCATTTACCACCACTTCTTCCATTTCAGCCACATCTTCCTCCATCACAATATTCAGTACAGGCTGTTTCGTATATTTTACCTCCTGTTTTTTCATTCCGGTAAATGAGAACACCAGAACCATATTTTCCATCTCAGGCAACTGCATTTTAAACTTACCGTCTACATCGGTCGCCACCCCGATGGTAGTACCTTTAATAAAAACGGAAACACCCGGCAGCGGATTGCCTTCCTTGTCTTTAACGGTTCCCTGCAAATCGAGGGCAGTCTGAGGGAGAGCGCTACGGCGGTTGATGACGATGATCTGGTCCAGCAGTTCATAGCGCAAATCCGTCCCCTTCAAGCATTCATCCAAGACCTTGGAGATTTTTGCATCGGTCATCTCGATGGATACCGGTTTCAAGCCATTCAACTGTTCGTTATTATAAACGAAAGTATAACCGCACTGAGCTTCTATAAGTTGAAAGATCTCATGCAAAGCCGTCTCTTTCACCCGGATACTTACCGTGCCGGTTTGTGCGTAAGACATAGCCGATACCTGCATCATACCGGCCCAACAAAGAAATAAAATCAACTTCATTTTTCTCAAAAATTTTCCGGGAATACCCTCTTCCGGATACCACCTTTTTCGATTTTTTTTCATAAATTTGTTTTTAACAGATTAAACACCTTGTTGTTTAATTTAGCCACCGGAAAGGACCAGTTTCCGGTGGCTAGTCTTTTATTAAAATTATAATATTTGCTTTCCTCACGAAATATAGGGACGTTTATTCAGATACGATTACCGTTCGCCCAACCACACTAAAATGTACCAGGTGAGTACGTTCCAAAAATTTCAACACTTCATTAATCGTAGCATGCCGGGGAATATTGCCCGTAAAATGCAAATCTTTTACTGCCGCATTCTGGTAGAAAATTTCAAAATCATACCAACGAGACAAGATCGACATGACCTCTTCCAATCGTTTTTCACGAAATACAAATCTTCCATCCTTCCAGGCAATCTGCTCGTAGACATCCGATTTCACTATTTTCACCCCTCCCTGATCGACATTAGCTTCAAAACCGGGAGAAAGCGAATAAGCCTTACCGGCGACATTCAATTTTACCGCGCCCTCGACCAAAGTAGTCTTAACCGCCTCATCATAAGCATGTATATTAAATGAAGTACCTAAAACCACGACCTCCACCCGATCTACCTCTACCCGGAAAGGTTTAGCTTTATTTTTAGCCACTTCGAAATACGCTTCACCGGCCAACTTCACCCTTCTTTCATCGCCTACAAAAGTGTTCGGGAATTCGAGTTTCGAATCGGAATTCAACCACACTTTCGTACCATCCGGTAAAATCAGTTGATATTCTCCTCCCCTCGGCACCACGATCCAACTTTTTTCCACCGCTACTGCTTTATCGGCCAACGAATCACCGGGCAATATCATAACTCCATCTTTTTCCTCTTTTAAAACCATCCCCTCGATTCGTTTCTCCTGCTTGTTCCCGGTATTTCCCAAGGCAATCCGTTCACCGCTTTTCAACTCGATATAAGCTTGTTTATATCCCGGACAAATGGTATCCATAGAAATAGCGGCCAATGTCGATTCCTGAGGCTGTGACACCTGAGCCCTGAAATACAACCATACCCCCAGGCATAATCCGAAGAAAACAGCTGCATAACGCGCCACCCGAATATACCACAAACGACGGGAAGAGCCGATACCCGTCTTCCGGCAAATCACTTTCCAATCGGTTTCCTTTTCTTGCCGTTGCCGATATTCCAACTTTGCAAACAATATTTTTTTATCCCTGATTCGCTGAAAAGTTTCCCGATGTTTCGGCGATTCATCCAACCATACCCGCAATTCTTCCTCTTCGGCAACACTAAGGTTGTCTTCCAAATAATTTTTGATCAGGAAAATTTTACGCTCTATTTCATCGTAATTATTCATAACGTCACAGACTTTTAGCTCTTTTAACTATAATACAATTAAAAAGGCCAAGAGAATGACAAGGAAAGTAAAAAAAGAGAAAAAAATTATCACAGTCCCAACAAGACTGTGATAATGAAAAGATTATCTAATTTATTTTTTAATGTTTTTCGGGCCCTGGCTTTATGGGTTTTCACCGTATTCACAGAAATCTGCATGATTTCAGCAATTTCGAAATTATTTTTTCCCTCCATATGGAAATATACCACTTTCCTTTGTTCCTCGGGTAATTTTTCAATTTCTTGTGCAACAATACGATGTACTTCTTCTTCAATCACTGTATCTTCGAAACCCCCTTCTTCTTCCATTTGCAGATACTCCTGAATATATTTTTCCTCGACCCGTTTACTTTTCAAGTAGTTGAAACAGCGGTTACGAACCACTTGATAAAGAAACATTTTCAGGTGTAGTTCAGATTCTATAATCATCCGGCTGTTCCACAAAACAATAAAAGCTTCCTGAACGATATCATGCATTCTTGTCTCTTCTTTTATAATCCGCACCACCCAAAGACATAATGCATGATAATATTTCTCATAGTATTGCCGAAAAATACGTTCATCTCCCTGTTTAAATAATGTGAACCGATCTTCTTTCTCCTCTACCATAAAATAAAACATCTTACGGCCTACGAAGATAGAACAATATTTTCAACAAACACGCTCTGTTTTTCAAATTTCCTTTTGCCTACTCGATCTTCAAATCCTGTAAAACCAATCGTTCTTCGTATTGAGGTTCGGTAAACACGATACGCAAAGCCTTGATCGGAACCGTACAGATCACTTCACTGTCCCCTTCGGCATCGAACCAGCCGGAACGTATAAAACGCTCTCCATCCGTAGATATTTCGACAATAGCATGGGTAATGATATAATGGCTGGTCTGGTAAGCTCCACTCTTAATCGTTATTTTACGGCAATCCAAAGGTTTTTCGAATTCGAACAAAACGGTATCCCCGTCTTTTACCCGCCGATTACTTCTGAAAAAAGTTTTTTCGTTTCCATCCGCCAGCAACTGGGCCGGACATTTCGGATGAGCATCGATAGTCGTCGTCACCTTCATCTCCGGATGCAAGTACTTTTCGATACCGACAGCAATACTTCCCCAATGCGGCGTAAAAAATGTCTTAAACCGATAGTTTTCAGGTTGTTCTGTCTTTATCTCACCGGTATACAACGGAGAGAAACAGGTTGGTTCGTTACCATCGGCCGTGTAACGAATCACTGCCCCAGAGTAAGGAGCCGCTGCGGTCAATACCCCGTTCTGATAAGTAACTTCCGGGAAAGGTACCCGAAAACGAATGCCTTTCTGATACAAGCGCATATAATGACTCCTATCCAGACGTCCCTTGAAATCGGTCCATTCTCTTTGCTCCTGGGGTGTCCATCCGATTTCTGCCGTAACGCACAAACGCGGGAACATCTGATATTCACAATGCCAGGCCGGACGATCCATCATTTCCGACCAGATCGCCCCTTCTACCCCCAGCACATTTTTTCTTTCAGCCGGTTTCAGGCTATCGGGAATCAAGGGATTAAAAGCATATGCTTTCTCTGTAGGCACCATCCCTGCCCAATAATGTCCGCGTTCCAGCGGGGTCTGTCCCATATCGAAATAACAGTATTCCCCAGGCATCATCACTACCGGTAATCCTTTCCGGGCAGCAGCGATACCATGGTCCAGTCCGATCCACGAGAAGACTACCGTACCCGACGGCAGTTCTCCTCCGTCCATAATCTCACTCCAGCCTCCCATTTTCTTCCCTGCAGCTTCGACTAATTCCGCTACCCGGTGGATAAAATAATTCTGTACCTCGGCAGGTTTCTCAAAATGCTTCTCTTTCATCAATCCGGTACACCGGCGACAGTTTTCCCAATACTCCATCTCTACTTCATCCCCTCCGATATGGATATATGGACAAGGAAACAAGCCTGCTACTTCTTTCAGGATATCCCCCAGGATTTCGTATCCCCGTTCATTGGCAGCACACCAGGAATTCTGCGACAATTCGTGCTTCCCGGGATCTATATAATCACAAAGAATTTCAGGATAAGCAGCAGCTACCGCCCGGCTGTGTCCCGGCACTTCGATTTCCGGCATAATCATCACCTGCCGTTTAGCAGCATAACCGACCACTTCCCGGATCTGTTCCTGCGTATAGAAACCGCCATAACGGTAGTATCCCGAACAAAAAGTAGGCTGTAACTTTTCGTTCGGTCCCCTCCATGCACCGGTACGGGTCAGCTCCGGATATTTTTTGATCTCTATCCGCCATCCCTCATCATCCGTCAAATGCCAGTGAAAGACGTTCATCTTGTGCATAGCCAGCCAATCGATACAGTTTTTAATAAAATCTACCGAATAAACCTGACGGCATACATCCAGTGAAAATCCACGCCATCCGAACCGGGGATAATCTTCAATTTGCACTCCGGGAACGGTCCAGCTTACCGGTTGTACTTCAGTCTGAAAGATTTCGACAGGAAGCAATTGCAACAACGTCTGGATGCCATAGAATATTCCTTTCTCCGAAGCCCCTTGTATACGCACCCCCCACTCGGTAACTTCCAACCGATAGGCTTCTTCAGATAATTTCTTCAAGCTCTTATCGAGGCTTAAACGAATAGCCGGCTTGCTTTTTTCCGCTTTATTACTCACTGCTAAACGATACCCCATAGCCGGTTGAAGATAATCTGCCAACAACTCCCCACAAGTTTTCAAATCGTCATTCACCACAATGGAACAGGCGGAAGTGATATCGAACCGGCCATCGGTTTCTACTAATTTCACCGGCTTAGGTACGATATCGATGGCAGCCTCTACATGCCGCAAACTAACACAACCTAAAAACACGACTAACAGAAAAAGATTTCTTATCATAACATTCGAATTAAAGGTGATCATATATTGGATTCTGTTCTCTACATTCAGCATGCAGAAGATAAAAATAAAATATTAATTCTTGCTTATCTTTCAACAGTTCTCTCAATTCCCGCATGCCTTGCTTCAATAAAGTCTTTACTGTATTTACCGACACCCCCAATTCCTCGGCCGCCTCTTTATACATCTTCTCCTGCAACATAACCACCGTAACCACGAGACGGGTTTTATCGGGTAATTTTTCCAAGGCTCCCCGGATCAGTTCCACCGCGGAATCGTCCAAACGTTCGGCCTCTTCCAAAGCGATCTGATAATGAAGAAGATCCAGGCTTTTTACAGGTAATCTCTTCTTCTCGAGCCAGTTGATACAGGCATTTTTCACTACGGTAAACAAAAAAGTACCCAATGCCTCGGGAACGATACCGGCAAAGGTCTGTTTCGACCATAATTTTACCATTTGTTCCTGTACCAAATCTTCTGCACTCTGCAAATCATGCAAATACGATTCGGCAAATACCACTAAGGGTCTGTAATACCTTTCGAACAAGGCATCCATACCGAGCGGTTCTTTTTCCCGAAGTGTTTGCAATATCTTTGAATCTGACAACATGCCGGACATAAATGATGGACAAATATATATAATTTTAACTACAATTTATAATTTTAAAACTAGTGTAAAGTCCGATCCTGGTATAATTTATAGCAAAGCCATTGTTTCCGCTTTATTTTCCCAATAATATAAACTTAGTACAGATTTTGAAGATTAATTTTTACTTTTGCCGTAAACAAAACAGAAATATAAATGAAAACGATAATTTGTATGACGACACTTATCTTATCGATAACTTCGTGTAGCGAAAAGCAGGCCGGCAATCCTTTGCTGGAGCATTTCACTACCCCTCATCAAACCCCTCCTTTCGACCGCATCGAAACCCGGCATTACGAACCGGCTTTCGACCAGGCCATCGAGGAAGCCAAGCAAGAAATTAAAACGATTTCAACTTCGGCAGAAGCTCCGGACTTTGAAAATACCATTGTGGCGCTCGATCAGGCCGGAGAAAAACTGAGCACGATTTCTTCGATTTTTTTCAATCTAAACTCCGCCTGCACCAACGAAGAGATGCAACAGATCGCCCAACGGGTTTCGCCGAAACTCACTGAATACGGAAACAGTGTATACATGAATCCGGAACTTTTTGCACGGGTGAAAAAAGTATACGAATCCCGGGACCGGCAAAGTCTGACACCGGAACAATCTACTCTTCTGGAAGATACGTGGAAATCCTTTATTAAAGGAGGAGCCAACCTGGAAAGTGCAGCCCAGAAAAGATTTCAGGAAATAGCCATGGAGTTATCCCAACTGGGATTAAAATTCGACGAAAATACCCTGGCCGAAACCAACGGATTCACCCTCCACATTACCGACGAAAAAGATCTGTCAGGTCTTCCTGAAGGAGCGGTCGAAATGGCTGCGATGACGGCAAAAGAAAAAGAATTGGAAGGCTGGCTGTTCACTTTGCATGCCCCCAGTTACATTCCTTTTATGAAATATGCCGACAACCGGGAATTGCGGGAAAAAATGTACCGGGCTTATGCTTCAAGGGGAAACCGGGATAACCAATACGACAACAAAGAGGTGATCCGGAAGATGGTTACTCTCCGCCTGGAAAAAGCACAACTATTGGGCTATCCGACCTATGCCGAATACGTACTCACCGACCGGATGGCCCAAAACACGGAGACGGTGAATACCTTCCTCGGTCAGCTGCTGGCAGCTTCCCATCCTCATGCCCTGGCCGAAAAACAGGAAGTAGAAGAATTTGCCCGGCGTCAGGGATTTAAAGGCGAATTACAACGCTGGGATTGGGCCTATTATTCCAATAAATTGAAACAGGAAAAATACGCGCTCGACGACGAAATGCTAAAACCCTATTTCAAACTGGAAAATGTACAGCAGGGGGTATTCGGATTAGCCAACCAATTGTATGGCCTTACTTTTAAAGAAGTGGACAATATCGCCAAATACCATGAAGATGTAAAAACCTTCGAAGTATACGACCGGGACGGCCGTTTTCTTGCCGTCCTCTATACGGACTTTTTCCCACGCGAAAGCAAAGGCGGTGGTGCCTGGATGACCGAATTCAGAGGCCAGCATAAAAAAGACGGGCAGGACGTACGGCCGCTGGTTTCTCTGGTGATGAACTTTACCAAACCGACAGCCAGCAAACCTTCCCTACTGACCTTCGACGAAGTGACCACTTTCCTGCACGAGTTCGGACACTCCCTTCACGGGATGTTATCCCAATGTACTTATAATTCTACCGGAGGGACCAATGTCTACCGGGATTTTGTCGAGTTACCTTCTCAGATTATGGAAAATTGGGCACTTGAAAAAGAGTGGCTGGATACCTGGGCCGTACATTACCAGACCGGAGAGAAAATTCCCCAGGAATATATCACTAAGATCCACGAAGCAGCCAACTTCCAGAGTGGTTACCAAAACGACCGCCAATTGAGTTTCGGCCTGGTCGACATGGCCTGGCATTCGGTCACCTCTCCTGTCAACGGTTCTATCCAGGCATTCGAAAATCAGGCAATGGCTCCGACCGAATCCTTTCCGCCCGTAGACAGCAGCTGTTTTTCTACCGGTTTCGGCCATATCTTCGGAGGAGGTTATGCTGCCGGCTACTACAGCTATAAATGGGCGGAAGTGTTGGATGCAGATGCTTTCTCGGTTTTCAAACAACAAGGTATTTACGACCAGGCTACCGCCGAATCTTTCCGGAAAAATATCCTGGAAAAAGGCGGTTCCGAACACCCGATGATACTTTATAAACGCTTCCGGGGCCAGGAACCGACCATCGACGCATTGCTGGAACGAAGCGGACTGAAAAGTAAATCAGAATAGGACCTTCCACTCTAAAATCAAGTACAAACTTGCTAACAGCAATATAGATATCCGACAAAATAAATAAGTGAAACCAGTCTATCTGATTTCACTTATTTTCTAAAAGGGGATTCAGGTATTCGGGAGTTATTTCAGAAATAGTTACTTTTTTGCCTTGTTCTTTCAACCGTTGAATTTGCAGATTCGTCTTCTGCAAATTCTCCGATAAAGATCTGAAAACCCTTTCAGAAACCTGAATCTCCTGCGCATTTGTCAAATCACACACGTAGGCATCGTCCACCACTTTCACATGACTATAAAAACGATACAAAGCCACAAACATCTGAGCCGAATCTTCGGCAGTTACCGAAGCTTGAATTTGAGTCCCCGGAAGAAATTTCGACATATCGACGTCTAAAAACTTGTTTGTTTTGACGTATTGTTGGCGTAAATTGATCGAACTAGTCCTTTGCTTCTTATCCTGCTCATGCGAACACGATACAAACAAAACAAAACCAAGTAGATATCCTAAATAATTTCCCGACATTTTATAAAAATAGATTAAAACGTATCAATCAATTCTATTAGAGACAAAAAAGTCAATACGGTGCCCATGTCGCGACAAAACCTACATTTATATTACCCTCTCGTTCATAATATGAGGCATCAAATTTAAAAACCCACAGAAAAGGCAATTCATGCTCGGGAACGTCAACATAAAATGGAGTTCCCATCGTATGCCGATAAGGAGGTAAAACAATATACTCTTCACCCTTTTGCAATTGTAAACATTCATAGAATGCAATAACCGGAATAGAACTATTATTCCCTATCGACACACTAATATAATTATTTCCCCAAAAAGTAAAAGTTTTACTCCCTGACGGGACACCCATAATAGTGGTTCCGAACGAAGTCTCAACTCTTGCTGTACTCGTGGTAAAAGAACTTAAAATTAAAGAAATAGCAATGACACTAATCATCGATCTTAATTTCTGAATTGTACTTTTCATAATCCATTTGGTTTAGGGAATGATCTTCCTTCAAATAATAGAGGAGGAAGATCATTCAATGTAATAATAAATTATTTATTATTCTTCCTCATCATCTTCTACAGGAGGAGGTAAAGTTGCTTTGTACTCATTGTATTTCTGACGGAATTTATTTCCAGCTGCCTGTATATCCCAATTATATTTTTTAAAGAATTCGACAATAACTTTATATTTAGCAGTTCTGGCTATACTGTTGTCTAAATAATCCTTTTTGATGTTATCATAAGATTCCATAACTAAAAGACTAAGCCAATCTCCAAAATCTGTTGTAAATTTTCCAGAACCGGCTCCAGACAAGAATCCTCCGTTTTTACATAATTCATCGATTGCTTTATCATATTTTTCTTCATCACCGTCTTTTTGATATTGCTCTCTGATATTATCATAAGCTTCCCCATTATCATAAGCTTTTCCAGCCAATACAAATTCTTTGATCGGTTCATCGAAACGCTGAGCGATCATTGTCCCGAAATTTTTCCAAATCAAACCCGAAATCAGAGAATCCTGATAATAATAATCCGGGTTAGCCTCTTTAGTGACAGGCAAAGCTCCCTCCATTTGGTTCGGCCAACACAGTACAAACCGACTTCTTCCTAATTGTGCGTAATCAGCTGCCCACCAACTACCATTATAGGTTTTTACAAAAAATAATTCCAACGGGAAATAAGCTTTTGCAAACTCTTTGGAAACATTGCTCAATAAGGTCTGAGAAAAAATAATCGCATTTTCACGACAAGTATCATCGATCATTGTAGCTCCCATACGGTTATTAACATCTTCATACAAATAAGCATTGGTCACTTCATGCCAATCTGTGAAATCCATTCTCACCCAAAGGCCATAATCGTTATACATTTCTTTTACCCGCGCGTCAGCATCAGCAGCAGGGGAAAACATTTCCGGAATTCCCAGACTTTCAGAAGGTTTTAGGTCATCTTCATCGCTACAACTTACCAGACTGAAGGTAGCTAACATCACCATAATTTTAAATATACCATTCATTTTCATAATCGTTCGTTTTACAATTTAACTAATCTCTTGGATTCAAAGGCATATTCGGGCTGGCATTCTGTTCCGAAATCGGAATTTGCAAGACATACCGCAAATCGCCTTGTTTCAAAACATATTCTGTTCCATTTTTATAAGCATGCCTGATCTCCGGTTTTCCGAGACGCCTCAGATCAAACCAACGCAATCCTGCATCAAAAGCAGTTTCCAAGCGACGCTCCTCCAAAATTCGCTTCAATAAATCTTCATTTGTCTTAAAATCACTCTCTTTTAAAGCAACATAATCTTTCGTACGAATCCTGCTTTTCAGCAATTCGTTCAAATCAGCAATGGCTTTACCAGGCTCCGGTTTTTCTTTCTTCATATAAGCTTCTGCCCGAGTGACATACATCTCACTCAATTCAATACCGACATAATAACAAGGTGTCCCCTGATATCCATAAAAATGGTATACCGTCGGTCCTGTTGCTGCACTATTGGGATCTGTCAGATCGAGGAACGAATCAAATATATAACGACGATAATCGAGAATTGTATCATTACGACTACACAATTCAAGCAGAGAAGGATCCGGAGCCCCCATATAACTATCGTAATAAAACATATTCCCATTGGCTTTTCCACCTACCCAAAACAAAATTTCTTTAGTGTAATCGGTATCGGTGAAACCGTAATCTCCACCGAAAGCATACCGATTTCCTTCTTCATCGATATAAGATTGCAAATTGTTCATATCGAACAAAGATTTTGTATTCATCACATCTGTAGCAGCACTGATGGCTTTCTCCCACTCTCCCATAAATAAGTAGACCCGAGCTTTAAAAGCTTGCAATGAGGTGTAATTAAACCGATAATCGGATTTAGCCATTTTTCCTGACAACAGTGTAGTGGCATTATCTAAATCCTGATTAATCTGTTCCCACACCACCTTTACAGGTTCGCGCACATTATTTTGGGAGGTCGTCTGTACATCTTCTGCGGTCAAAGGCATAGGCACACCGGGTTTATCCATATTCTCGGGTGCATAATTTTCAGCATACAGGTTTATCAGATAAAAATAAGCATAAGCTCTCAAAGCATAGGCTTCTCCCTTCACAATTTCATACAATTCTTTTTCTGCTTCGGCAGGAATACGCTTCTCAAAATCATCCAATACCGAATTGGCATAAAAGATGGTTTTGTACAAAGTACCCCAATAAGGATCTGTTGTTGCCGTAGGCAACTCATGAGTAGAAGCCCAAACAAAAAAAGGTTCGTTAGATTTATCGATACCATACATTGTATTAAGGTTTGCATATACATTATCGGTTGAATATTCTGTCTTCATAAAAAATTCAGACTTGGGATAACCTCCGATAAGCAAGGATTCAAAATCCTCTATGGAAACAGGTATCATACTATTGACCGGTTTGATATCCAATAGATTATTACATCCTACAAAAGCCAGTAATAACGGAAATATCAAAATGGAATATAATAATTTTCTCATAATTACACGATTTTAAAATTGTAAGGATACTGAAAATGAATAAGAACGAGGTATTGGCAAATAAGTATTTCCAAAAGAAACATTAGCCGTACGTGCATCCGAATATTTCATCTGGGAACCCGTAGCTTCCGGATCCTGCCCTTTCAGTTTACGGTTATGCCAAGCATGCAGATTGTTTCCCTGAATCATGAAACGAATATTCTGAATCCCCTTAGCTCTCATCTTATCTGAAAATAAATCATAACTCAATGATAAGTTTTGCAAGCGGACAAAGTCACCTTTCACTGTTCTCAAATCGCTATTATCATACATCTTAGCATTATAAGGACTTCCTCCGGTTACTTCAGGCGCCCATTCATCTGTTTCCAATACGGGAACATCCGTATGAACTTCGTCTCCGGGTTTCCTCCAACGATTCGCCCATTCTTTAGACATATTTTTGGTAGGATCAGGGAAACCGAAAGCATATCCTTCACTCAGATTCCGTAAACGAATCACATTACCGAAACTACCGATGAATAAAGCCGACAAGGTGAAGTTTTTATAATAAAAGCTGTTGGTAAAACCTCCCTGTAAAAGCGGTTGGGTCGTTCCGGAATATTTTAACCCTTCCACTTTATTCATTCCATACAATACTTTTTCATCTTTATCATTATAAAAAGTCGCCCGTCCATCTTCATTCAGTCCGGCATAACGATAGGACCACAAACCGTTAATCGGTTTTCCGATAACAGCTGCCGACTCATAACTTGATCGGTTAGCATTCGTTAAAGTTCCTACTGTCGGTTTCGAATATACATCCGTCACTTCATTTTTATTGTATCCGAAATTCAAATTGGTCGTCCAACGGAACTGGTCTGTATCGATATTGATCGTATTGATAGAAAATTCTACCCCGCTATTTTTCATTGCCGCCCAATTGACAGAAACTGTATTAAAACCGGTAACCTGGGATACTTCTTTCGTACCTAACAAATCCACTCCTTTTTTATAGTAATATTCAAGAGTACCGTAGATTCTCCGTTTCAAAAATCCGAATTCCAAAGCAATATTGGATGTATAATTTTTTTCCCACTTCAAACCCGGATTTTTCGGGGCACTAATGGTCAGATAACCTTCGGGATTTATCCCATCGGAAGTAGCCACTCGAGTTATCAGATCAGAATAAGCCTGTGAAGCAACATTTCCCTGACTACCATAAGAGCCGCGCAAAGTAAGATAACTTAGCCATTCTTTATCTTTCAGGAAATTCTCTTCTTTCATCTGATAATTGAATCCCACCGACCACAAAGGTTGGAATAAATCGTTGGTTTTAATACCGAAACGATTAGAGCCATCCGTACGTGCATTGACACTAATTGTATAACGATTCATCAATGTATACCCTAACGCTCCAAAATAAGAAACAGCAGCTGTACGATCAAGATTTTCATTCCAATAAGGGGTACCTACATGTTTTATCAAGTCCCATTGCGGCACCATTTGATGTCCCCGTTCATGCGTATACCCATAAACGGTATTTTTCAATTCTTCCCGTTTAGAAGTACGGATTTCCGCACCGATCATAATATCGATCCGGTGGATATCTTTAATCATGGGCATATAAGAGAGCTGATTCCGGAAAGTAATCGAACTGGCATTTACATCATTATCTCCCCGATATCCTCCATCTTTCCAAATATACACCGGATAATATCCATCCAGCTGATATACGTTTTCTTTTCTTTGTCTTACAAAATAACTATCTGAGGTTGCAACATCCGTATCTCTTGTGTTTTGTTTGTTAAAAGAAAACAAACTGGTAAATATCAGATCGGGGAACAATCGCCACTCAAAATCCAAATTACCGGTCACTCCGAAATTCTTAGAGTTTCTCCAACCTTTATCCCGATTTTCCAAGAAATTGTATTTCACACCGTTATAATACATATAATTATAATCACCGTTTTCGTCATAAGCTTTTTGAGCACGGGTCGTATAAATAGCCCATTCATAAGGATTTTCCCATGAGTCAACAGCAAAAAAACTTTTATTATCCCGCATCGAAGCATTCAAAGAAGCACCTAAACGGATATTCTCCCTGAGGTAAGTATTCACCTTTACCAAACCGGTATAAACCTGCTGTCCTACTTCCTTGGCCGTATGTTGTTCGTCCATATAACTACCGGAGACATAAAAAGTAGTCTTTTCATTACCCCCCGAAATACTCAAGCTATGCCGATGAGTAATAGCATTTCGGAATAAATATTTAAACCAATCGGTATTCACCGTTTCCAGTTCCTTTACTTTATCTTCAAATTGGCTCCAGGTCAATTTACGATCGTGTACATCTACAAAATAGCGTTCAAAATCCGAGCAAGTACCGTATTCATTGGCTTTAGCAGAAGAAGTATTCAACACTCCTCTTTGGATCATCTCCATATTGACGTCGATCCGTTCCTTGGAATTCATCATATAAGCATCTTTCAGTTCCGGACGCATCCCTACATGTACACTCCCGTTATAGGTTATTCGGGTTTTACCCACATTTCCTTTCTTCGAAGTGATCACAATCACACCGTTAGCGGCCCGAGTACCGTAAATAGCAGTAGCAGCAGCATCTTTCAGTACGCTGATGGATTCGATATCGTCGACATTTACGCCGCCGATACCGGAAGCGATCAGGTTACGGTTAGTCAGTATATCATCCACCGTCGCGTCTACCGGATCATCCAGAATCACACCGTCTACCACCCACAAAGGCTGTACATTCCCGCTGATAGTCGACGTACCCCGGATTCGGATCTGAGGCACAGCACCCGGAGCTCCGGAAGTGCTCATAATGGTCATACCGGGTACTTGTCCTTGCAAAAGTTTATCGATATTCGGTTGATTCACCGTTTTCAGGGTTTCCATATCTACGGTAGTAATGGAAGAAGTCAGTTTCCGGCGCTCGATTTTCTGGTAACCGGTGACAACTACTTCATCCATTTCGCTCAGCTCTTCTTCGAGGACGACATCGAGTTCTTTTTGTCCGGCATAATTCACCTCCTTCGTTTTCATACCGATAAAAGAGAAGCTCAGGACCATTCCATCGATTTTAGGAATTTCTAATTTATAAGTCCCGTTTACATCAGTTGCAACTCCCAAAGAAGTTCCTTTCACAAGCACCGAAACACCCGGCAGGGGGTTACCGGCTTTATCCGTCACTTTCCCGGATAAGACTATACTGTTCTGCTGAGCAGCAGCGGCTTTAAAAATGGTGATAAACTCTGCATTTTTTTCGAAAGTCAATCCTTTATCCGCCAGAATTTCTCTCAACACATTGTCTAAAGTCACATTTTCAAAGGTAGCTTTCACCTTTGCATTTTTATCCAGCATATCGTCACTGTACATGACGATACAGCCGGTTTGCTTCCGGATTTCTTCGAACAGGTGCTTATAGGTCGTTTCTCCCAGTTTTACATTCACCCGATATTGTGAAAGTACACTGGCACGACCACCTAAAACAAATAAGCACACAAAAATTACGGTTAAACGCATAACTAAAAAAGTGTTTCGAAGCACATTTCCTATCGGTTTTGTGCCCATACAACGATTTTTTTCCATAAATTTGTAAACATATTTTTATTAAACATCAATCAGAGGGTCGGTTAGTGGTTACGACACCAGCCGGCTCTTTTTATCTTATCGGTTATAAACCCTGACCACATTTTCCTTGACTTCAAAGCGCACATCCGAAGTCTTCTCGATAAAGTCGAGCATAAACTGCAGGCTATTATTCCGTTTGATCGCTCCGGTAAATTTTTTCTGCCCGCTAGCTGCATGGATAAAAAAGAAATCCACATCATACCAGCGACTTAATTCGACAGCCAGATCCTCGAGTTTCATCCCTTCGAAATCGAAAAGGCCGTCTTTCCAGGAAGCGTAACGACCGGCATTTACCTCCCTGCAATTCATTTCTTTAGAGACATTGTCCACTTGTACTTGCTGCCCCGGTTTTATATATTGATTCCGGCCGGCAGCTTCCACCACAACAGCTCCTTTCAATAGGGTGATTTCAGTGTGTCGTTCGTCCGGATAGGCCATAACATTGAAGGAAGTTCCCAACACCGTTGTCTGTGCGTTAGGAGTATGCACGATAAAAGGCCGGAGCGAATCCTTTACCACCTCGAAAAAAGCTTCTCCGGTAATAAATACTTCCCGTTTGTCCGGTCCGAAAACAACCGGATATTTGATCTCGCTTTCGGCATTAATCCACACTTTCGTACCGTCGGACAAGGTCATAACGTATTCTCCGGCACGTGGAACACTTAACAAATGGTATTCCAACGCCTTTACTATAGTATCTTTAGCCCGGTACACTAAACCGGCCATCGAATCCCCGGTTACCTGTACAATTCCTAAATCCTTATCGACCGCACTCCCCGAGACCAGTTCGACCTGTTTTCCGTCTGCTAAAGTCAGGATTGCTTTTTTCTCCCCGCTATTTATTTGTTCAACAACCTTTTGTGGGCATACTTCCGGCTGTTTATCGGAATGCAACAGCCAATAAGCCCCGATACAAATCAAAAAAAGTGCAGCCACCCCGGACAATAGTTTTCTTTTTCTGAAAACTATCGTTTTTCTATCGTTTTGTCCCTTGACCTGCTTTATTGCCCGGGATACATCGATCTTCTTCCATTCCCCGGCATAATATAGCCGATAATAAACAGCACAATATTTCCGGTAAATTTCTAAATGCCCTTCATTCTCTTCCAGCCAGCAACGTACTGCCCGTTCCTGTTCATCCGTCGCCTTTCCCTGCAATAGCAATGGAATCAATGATATAATCTCTTCCTCTCCCATTAAAAACGATCAATTCTTTGGACGAAGAAAACGGATAAAACAGAATAAACGGATAAAACTGCCGGATGGTAAAATGAGGAACGTATTTTCGATATAAAAGATTGATCAAAAAGAATTTAAGATAGTGGGCTATAATCGGGAAAAGGAAGTATAAATCCAAAATAATATACGAACGATTCTCCATATTTTAACAATAAAAAACGATCGTTTTTTATTGTCTCTATAAGAGAAACAGATTTTTTGTAAAGAAGGGTGAATGAAGAAGATATTTTTTTCTATTTTTAGGAAATAGTACACAGTTATCAGAGATAACTTTTAGAAATATTATACGGTTCAGTAAATTTATAGGTAGATTTATTTCGTTGCTTATTCGTCTCCGGTGATCGGAATTGGCGACCCGGTCTTGATTTGAGAAATAACATTCTATCTGGAAATAATCCGGATGATCCGGTTTCTTATTGCTGTAAATTTCTGTTTGTTTTTCTTTGCCGGTTAGCTCTGCCGTTAGATGAAGGGTTTTATGCCGGAAGACCATTGGAGCGGGAACGAGTGTCCGGTTAGGGTTTCCGAACGCCCGACCGGTGGTGTCTGACGAACGCAGTGAGGAGTTCCGCCGGTCAGTGAAAGAAAAAGTTAGACGACCGACAGAAGCGACCGGGTCCCCAAACACGATCACCGAAGACGAATAAATAACAAAATAAACCTACATTTATAAGTTGTAAATATGTATATCACTACCTGATAGAAATGCTTAGCGGGCTTGAAATGCCTTTTATCTATCGAAGATTTTCGGTCAATTAGGGTGGAAATATTTATAAAAAAACAGCAGTTGATAATCTATTGCATTATTCCAATATTCGTGTGTATGCCCGCCCGGACGGGTGAGGAAATCGTGGGGAATATTGTAATACCGGAGTTTTTCATGTAATTTCTGATTTACGGTATAGAAGAAGTCGTAATATCCGCAATCGATAATGATGGCTAAAGGTCCCGATTTGCTGTTGTAGGGCAATTGGTTGATTACGGTATATTCGTTCCAACGCTGGGGATTCTCGGAATAGGGGCCCAGCAATTGCTTCATTTCCCAATTTTCGGGGAAAGGCCGGATATCGACACCTCCGCTTATCGAGCCACAGGCTCCGTAAGTGTCCGGGTGACGGAAAGCCAGCCATAAAGCACCGTGCCCGCCCATACTGAAACCGGTGATAGCTCTTCCTTTGCGGTTATTATAAGTGCGGTATTGGGAATCGATATAGTTGATCAGCTCTTTGCTCACATAAGTTTCATAGCGGTAGGAAGGATTGATGGGGCTATCCCAATACCAACTGTTCAGGCCGTCGGGACATACGATGATCATATCGAAATTAGAAGCCATTTGAGCCAGATCGGGTTTTGTATAGGTGGCCCACGTATCGTAACATCCTCCATAACCGTGGAGCAGATAGGCTACCGGGTATTTTTTCTGTGTATTTTGGGTATAGCTGGCAGGCAGGATAATGATATTTTTAATTTGTTTTTTCATGGACGTACTGTAAACCGAGATCGTGTCTATTTTCTGGGCTTGAGTTGGGAGGTATGTCCCGATCAGAAATAAGGATAGGAACAATAATTGTATCAGTCTTATTTTTTTCATAAGGGTATACTTATTGGTTTGTTACCGGATATTAACAATATAAAACTTGCTGCAAATACTCTGTAAAGATATTTATTTCTTGTATATTTTCCTGCATATTTTTTTGTTTTTCTTTGATTTTGTCCCTGCGGATATGTAACAAATACGTCATTATTTTTCAATAGTTTCGTCATAAATTTGCATTTTGTATATGGATTTCTTGTAAAGGTTCATCTTCCTCGACTGTTACGGGCAACATTTGACGTAAACTCTGGTAGGCATAAAATACCGGATACAAAGAATGTTTTGGAGATTAAAATCTAAAGTGATCCTACTGATTATTTTGGAAACTATCGATTTTATAGTAAAATCTATTTTTATTGTAGGTGTGTGTAAAATTGGGGGGGGGTATGTATTGAATTGTTTGTGTTTTATTTTGATATATGTGTATTTTTCGGGGGGGGTATGTGGAAAAATAATTCAAATTTTATTTGATTATTGTTCTAAATATGTATTTTTGTCTTGGTTTTAATGAAAATAAGAAATGGGTTTGGAAAAATACTTTTTGTAGCGTATATATCCCCTTGTTTTTTTAGATTGAATATTGAAAACAGATGTTTTTATTGAAACAATATCGGCAAATCGTCTCTTTTTTCCCGGAATGTCAGATTGTGGGAACGGCTAAAGACACTTTTCAATTTCCTTCTGCCGGGAAAAGACTTCCGGCACTTATCGTTTGATTTAAAATTTCAGGCTTATGAAGATTACACTATCACAGTTGAACGTTATGGTCGGAGATATTCTCTCGAATAAAAGTAAGAACATAGACTATATTGACGAGGCTGCGGATAGTGGTGCAGATCCGGCGTTACCCGGCGAAATGGTCCTGTCTGCTGTGGGAAGGGTGTAAGATGCCGTTGGCCGATGATGTATACAGAGATAAAGAACCACCTAAACAATAAATATTATGACAACACTTAGATTTAAAATGGTTGAAGAGGCGATCGGAAGAAAAGCCGTAGAAGTAAAAGCACCTGCCGAACGTCCGGCAGAGTATTTCGGAAAATATGTTTTTGATCGGGACAAAATGCGGAAATATTTGCCGAAAGCTTGTTTCGAAACGTTGATGAATACGATGAAGAACGGGAGCCCGTTGGATCGGGAAACAGCCGATTGTGTGGCTGCCGGAATGAAACAGTGGGCTCAGGATATGGGAGCTACTCACTATACGCATTGGTTTCAACCCTTGACGGGAGGAACTGCGGAGAAACACGATGCTTTTATCGAGGCCGATCACGAAGGAGGAGTGTTGGAAGAGTTCACAGGAAAGTTGCTGATACAACAAGAACCGGATGCTTCCAGTTTTCCGAGCGGTGGTCTTCGCAATACATTTGAAGCCCGGGGATATAGTGCCTGGGATCCTAGTTCTCCGGCCTTTATTGTCGATACGACCCTTTGTATACCGACTATCTTTATTGCTTATACGGGGGAGGCCCTGGATTTCAAGGCCCCTCTTTTGAGGGCACTCGAGGCAGTAAACCGTGCGGCTGTGGATATTTGCCGGTATTTCGACCCGAAGGTGGAAAAAGTGTTCTCTTATCTGGGATGGGAGCAGGAATATTTTTTGGTAGACGAAAGCCTGTGGGCGGCCCGTCCTGATCTGGTACTTACCGGCCGGACGATGATGGGACATGAAAGTGCTAAAAATCAACAGCTGGATGATCATTATTTCGGTTCTATACCGACTCGGGTGATTGCTTTTATGAAGGATCTGGAATACGAATGCCAGCAATTGGGAATCCCGGTAAAAACCCGCCACAATGAGGTGGCTCCGAATCAGTTCGAACTTGCTCCGGTTTTCGAAGAGACCAATCTGGCTAATGACCACAATCAGTTGTTGATGTCTACTATGAAAGTGGTGGCGAGGCGTCATTGTTTCCGGGTACTTTTGCACGAAAAACCTTTCAAGGGGATCAACGGTTCGGGCAAACACAACAACTGGTCTTTGGGTACCGATACGGGAGTGAATCTGTTATCTCCGGGACGTTCTGCTGCAGAGAATCTGCAATTTATCACCTTTCTGGTGAATATCCTGATGGCGGTCTATCGACGGAATGGCTTATTGAAAGCCTCTGTGATGAGTGCAGGCAATGCCCATCGTTTAGGAGCTAACGAAGCTCCTCCTGCTATTTTGTCGGTATTCCTGGGGACTCAGTTGTCGGCTATTCTGGATAAAATCGAATTCAGCCAATCGGATGAAGCGATTCAGTTGGATAAAAAGACCGGGTTCAGGATGGACGGGATTACGCATATCCCTGAACTATTCAGGGATACGACCGATCGTAACCGGACATCACCGTTTGCATTTACCGGTAACCGGTTCGAATTCCGTGCCGTCGGTTCCTCGGATAATTGTGCCGATGCCATGATTACTTTGAATACGGCAGTGGCTTATCAGTTAAAAGAGTTTAAAGCTGATATTGATAAACTCATCGCTGAAGGACATACGAAAGAAAATGCTATCTTTACGGTGTTAAAACGGTATACGGTGGCATGCAAACCGATTCGGTTCGAGGGGAATGGATATAGTGATGAATGGAAGGCTGAAGCTGCCCGGCGTGGGTTGGATTGTGAGACCAGCGTTCCCCTGATCTTCGATCGTCTGTTAGCCCAGGAGAACATCCGGATGTTCGGAGAAACCGGTGTATTGAACGAAGTGGAACTGCATGCCCGGGCTGAAGTGAAATGGGAGACATATACCAAAAAGGTACAGATCGAAGCCCGTATATTGGGAGATTTGGCTATGAATCATATCTTACCGGTGGCTTCGCGTTACCAGAGTATGTTGCTGGATAAGGTAAGCAAGTTTATGGCGATTTTCCCGAAAGAGAAAGCCAGGGTTTTGGCCGAACAAGACTTAGAATTGATAGAGAAGATAGCCCGGCATATGACCTGTATTCAGACCCAGGTGGAGGCAATGGTGGAAACCCGGAAAGTGATCAATAAGATGGGGGATATACGGGAAAAAGCGATTGCTTATCACGACCGGATAGCCCCGACCTTCGATGAGATCCGGGCTCATATCGATAAATTGGAATTGATTGTCGATAATGAAATGTGGACGTTGCCGAAATATCGGGAACTTTTGTTTTTGAGATAACGAACAGGAATGGAAATGTTATGAGTGACGCAATTAAACATGAATGTGGGATTGCCATGGTGAGGTTGTTGAAACCTTTGGAATACTACCGGAAAAAATACGGAGATGTTTTTTGGGGGATGAATAAGCTTTACCTGCTGATGGAAAAACAGCACAACCGTGGACAGGAAGGAGCCGGAATGGCTTCGGTAAAGTTGAATGCCCGTCCGGGCGAAGAATATATCTTCCGGGAGAGGGCGGAAGGAACGGGGGCTATTCAGGATATTTTTTCTGCTGTCCACCGGGCGATTACCGAATGCCGGGGGATAGAACCGGAGGTGCCCGACGAGGAGTTGCCTTTTATCGGCGAGATGTACATGGGGCATTTGCGTTACAGTACAACGGGGCGTTCGGGGATTTCATACCTGCATCCTTTTTTGCGTCGTAATAATTGGCGGAGCCGGAATCTTTCGTTGGCCGGAAATTTCAACCTGACCAATGTGGACGAAATATTGCAGTATATCGTGGAACGGGGACAACATCCCCGGCATAATGCGGATACTTTTATTATACTGGAGCAATTAGGGTATTTACTGGATTATGAGGTGGAACACCTCTACCGGAGATTCAAGGCCGAGGGCCTGGCCGGTCAGGCGATGAACGATGCGATCGAAGAGAATATCGATATCGAACATATTTTGCAGGAAGCTTCGGCACGCTGGGACGGAGGATATGTCATTACCGGTTTGTTGGGAAGCGGGGATCTTTTCGCTTTCCGGGATCCTCATGGAATCCGGCCTGCTTTTTATTATGCCAGCGATGAGGTGATCGTCGTTGCTTCCGAGCGTCCGGTTATTCAAACGGTTTTCGATTTGCCGGTAACAGAGGTGAAAGAATTGATGCCCGGACAGAGTATCGTTGTGAAACGGAACGGTAATATGAAAGTAAGTACGATCCATCCGGCCGTTGAGGTAACTCCCTGTTCTTTTGAACGGATTTATTTCTCCCGGGGAAGTGATTGCGATATTTATAACGAACGGAAGGAACTGGGGCGTCTGCTGACCGAAAATATTTTGAAAAGTGTCGGATATGATGTGGATCACACTATCTTTTCTTTTATCCCTAATACGGCAGAAATCGCTTATTATGGGATGATGCAGGGCTTGGAAGCCTGGTTGGACCGGCAGAAGAGTGAAGAGATCTGTGCCCGGAACGGACAACTGAGCAGCGCGCAGATCCGGGAAATCCTGTCGCGGCAGATCCGGACCGAGAAGTTGGCCATCAAGGATATCAAACTGAGGACTTTTATCGCTGAAGGAAATAGCCGGAATGATTTAGCCGCCCACGTGTACGACACCACTTATGGGACAGTACGGGAAGGGGTGGATTCGATCGTCGTTATCGACGATAGTATTGTCCGGGGTACTACCTTGAGGCAAAGTATAATCAAAATCCTTTGCCGGCAGAAACCCAAAAAGATTGTGATTGTCTCCTCTTCGCCTCAAATCCGTTATCCGGATTGTTATGGCATCGATATGTCGAAGATGGGAGAGTTTATCGCTTTTCATGCTGCTATCGCTTTGCTGAAAGAGAGGGGATTAGAACGGGTGATCGATGAGGTGTATACCCAAAGTAAGGCTCAGATAGCATTACCCAAAGAAAAGGTCGTGAATTATGTCAAAGAAATTTATGCTCCTTTTACAGACGAAGAGATTTCTGCTAAGATTGCCGAAATGATCACCCCTGAGAATTGCCCTTCGGAAATAGCTGTGGTGTATCAGACGATAGATCATTTACACCAGGCTTGTCCGAATCATTCCGGGGATTGGTATTTTTCGGGTGATTATCCCACTCCGGGCGGAAACCGTCTGGTGAACGGGGCTTTTGTGGAATGGTATGAGAAAAGGTTTAATTCCTAAATCCGTTTGTCGTGTTACAAAAGATAAAGACCTGGATGCTTCCGCTGGCCATGTTGTCGGGAGCATTTTTTTATGAATTCTTTCAACAGTTGGCTTTTTTAACGCCCTACCTGATTTTCAGTATGTTGTTTATTACATATTGTAAATTGTCTTTTCGCGATTTGAAGTTCAGTGGTTTGCATCTGTGGTTGCTGGCTGTTCAGGTTGTCGGGTGTTTGGTGGTTTACGGTGGATTGGTGTGGTTCGATCCGGTCGTGGCACAGGGAGGTCTGATTTGTGTTTTGGCGCCGACTGCAACGGCTGCTGCAGTGATCACGGGAATGCTCGGAGGAAGTGTCGCCTGTCTGGCGGCATATACTTTGATGAGTAGTTTAGTGGTAGCTGTCGTATCTCCCTTGATCTTTACTCTGTTGGGAGAACATAGCGATATGACCTTCTGGAATTCCGTACTTTTCATTTGCCGGCAAGTCATGCCTATCCTGATATTACCTTTTGCATTGGCCCTGTTTTTGGAGAAAGCTTTGCCGTCTCTCCACCGGCAGTTGAAAAAACTGCAAATTCTTTCTTTTTATCTTTGGGCGTTGGGATTGACTATTGTAACCGGGAAAACGGTTTATTTTATCGTGTATCAGGAGAATGCCGATATTACGGAAGAGTGGTGGATGGCCGCATTAGCATTGGTGATCTGTGTCCTGCAGTTTATCCTGGGCAGGCGTATCGGACGGCGGTATGGCGATCCTGTTTCGGGAGGGCAGGGACTCGGACAGAAAAATACCATCCTGGCTATCTGGATGGCACAGGTATATCTGAACCCTCTTTCCTCCATCGCTCCTGCTTCGTATGTGCTGTGGCAAAATATGATCAATAGCTGGCAGTTGTGGAAAAAAGGAAAATAAGAACAGAAGGCTACTCTATTGCTCTGGCTGCAGGAACGATATCTTCCCGCGCCACTTTCGTTGTAATGATGTTTTTCGGTCCGGGGATCAGGGGACTATTTTCCAATACATGGCGTACCCGGCTGTATTGATTGGCGGTAAACCGGTTTTGGTAGGAATAGAAATAGTCCATGACGTTGGTAGATATAAAGCTTTCTCCTTCACATCCGTTTCTTTTGACCACTTCCTGAAAATTGTAAGGAGGCGTGAGTGTACTCAGCCATTCGGTATAGGCATTACGGTCGTAATTGGGAGTATCCTCACAATAATCCGTTTCGTTGCACTCTTGTTCGGAGAATACGTGAAATAACCCCAAATAGTGGCCCAGCTCATGGGCTAAAGTCGTATAAACGTCATCCTCGGTGATATAGGTATTGTTGATAGAAATACAGTGGGTATAGGAAGGCATGTTCGAGAAATAGTGGTTATTCGCAGTCAGGCCCGGAAGACTGTTTTCACGGGGGGTGTATGGGAGGTGGGAGATGCCTGCCGTGGTCTCCTCTTTAAAGGTATATACAAATACATTGATGTATTTATTCAGGTCCCAAACGAATGAATTGAACGAAGTATTGCTTTGAGCCATGAAATCCTCACAGCTCATGACTGCTGCCGGGGTTTTCAGGATGCGTTCGATGCCGGGTTCGGCCAGGGGATTACCGGCAGGATCTTCGGTAGCCGCCACCAATTTCAGGTTCATAGGAATACTGTTGGTACCTGTATTGTATAAACGGTTGCATTCGTCGATCATTTTGGTGAAGAATTCTCCGGAAGCATTTTGCAAACTGTCGGTTTCATCCGCATAGAATAAATGAAAAATAACGGGCAGTTCATAATAATAGTTGTTGCCGCTTGTATCCTGATATACATGTACTTCAGCCTCTTTCTGGTCGCAGGTGAAAGTAAAACGGGTATCTCTTTCGGCTTTGGTGTCGTTGGTATCTACCTGAATTAATATTTCGGCCGTTTTACTGCCTTCCATTTTATCGGTTGTACACCAGGTATCCCCTCCTGTAATTTTCCATTCACAGTTACTGTTGACCGTTAATTTCCATACACCGCCGTTACCGGAAAACCGGAGGGTGTTTTCGGAAATTTTCAATACCTGGGGTGAAGGGTGATCGGTCACACAGGCGAACACTACGATCGTTGTGAAAATCAGAAATATAAGTCGTTGTATTTTCATCGGAATCTTTTTTATTGAATGCAAATGTATAAAAAAGACTTTATATACTTGACACTTTAAGTTGTTTTAAAGATTGTTTTCACACAGCCTGTAAAAATAGATTTTGGTGTACGGAATTGGAACATATACGATCGGTGACTTCGGAAAGCGACCGATCGTAGCCTCATAGCAGGCTGACTTCAGGATAAAACCGTTATTTTTAAGCGGTTTGTCCATTTTTTTATTCTGGTATCGGTTCGGTCCGATTCATTATTATCGTCGATCGGGAGCCCGACAAATTTACCGTCGATAACTCCACCGGAACCATCGAAACGATATTCAGAGGGGTCTACTTCTCCCGTAAAAGTACAACCGGTGTGTTGAAGCTCGTGATAGATGACACCCAAAGCATCACAAAAACTGGAACTAAAACTGACCGAATCTCCGCATCCGAACAAGGCGACGGTTTTGTTTTTCAGATCCATATCTTTGAGTTTGAAAAGGAAATCATTCCAGTCGTCCTGCATTTCCCCGACTCCCCAGGTCGAACAACCTAATAACAATACTTCGTAGGGTTGTACGGCATGGGGCGTTGTATCGGCGACATTGTGTACATCTTCTTTCCCGATCCCCAATTGAATAGCGATTTTATTCGCTACAGATTCGGTATCACCGTTGGTGGAACCGTAAAAAATACCTGTTTTTTTCATAAAAATAGTGATTTAAAGTTATTATAAGTCAACTGTTTATCTATTCTGTGCAGATCACTGTTCTGTTTACGGAGCGGAAGAGAAATGGGGTGGCTTATTATGTCGAAAAAATTTTAATTGTGGTTAAACTAATGGGCTGATTATTGAAAAATACCTAAAAATAGGGATTGGTTGGAATCGGATAAAATGTTTATTTTGCGTGATTAAATTTATTTAGAATGAATAAGCGTTTAAAATATTCCGGTACAGATAAGATGAGTGATCTGATTTGTGAGAATTATAACCTGTTACTGGTGATGAGTCGGTTCGGGTTATCCTTGGGATTCGGTGACCAGACTGTACAGCAGGTATGTGAACGTCAGGGGGTGCATACGGGTACTTTTCTGGCTGTTGTGAATTTTATGGATGGGGAATGTTGTGTGTCCGAAGAGTTTCATGACCAGATATCGGTTGAAGCCCTGATGGAATATTTGAAGCAGGCTCATTCTTATTTTCTGGATTATAATCTGCCGGTGATCCGGCGGAGGTTAATAGATGCCATCGATTGTTCGCAGGATGACGTTGCTTTTCTGATTTTGAAATTTTACGATGAATATGTCAACGAGGTGCGGGCACATATGGGATATGAGAATGAGGTGGTTTTTAAATATGTGAATGCACTATTGCAGGGTGAGGATACCGGGCGATATAATATCGGTGTTTTTGTTGCACGTCATAACCAGATCGAGACTAAACTGACCGAACTCAAGAATATTATTGTCAAATATTATCCTTCCAGGGCGAATAATAATCTGTTGAATACCGTATTGTTCGATATTTATTCTTGTGAAAAAGATTTGTGTTCACATTGCCGGGTAGAAGATTATATGTTTGTTCCTCTGATTGCAGAATTGGAAAAGAAAGTACAGGAAAATGCAGGAAGATGAAGTTTTAAAGATTGCTATAGCCGAGACATCGATGATCGTCCGTAGTGGATTGGCATTGGTCTTGAAGCGGATTCAGGGATTGAAAATTCTTCCGATAGAGTTAGTCTCCGAAGAATCGTTGGATGAATGTGTACGATTTCATAAGCCTGAAATTCTGATTGTAAATCCGTCATTTACCGGATATTTCGATGTGCGTAAATTTAAAGAAACGCCTCAGAATGCGGGTGTGAAATGTATTGCTTTGATGTGTTCGGTGGCCGATCAGGGTGTGTTGCGGAATTACGATGAGTCTCTGACTATATATGACGATGCGGATACGATCAGGGAAAAATTGAATCGCCTGTTGAATGTTCCCGGGGAAGAGACAGAAGAAGAATTAGCCGGACAGGAAGTGTTGAGTAGCCGGGAAAAAGAAATTATTACTTGTGTCGTCAAAGGGATGACTAATAAAGAAATTGCAGATGCCTTGTATTTGTCGGCCCATACGGTGATTACTCACCGACGGAATATAGCCCGTAAGTTACAGATTCATAGTCCGGCAGGCCTGACTATTTATGCGATTGTAAATAAATTGGTGGAGTTGCAGGATATCAAAGAATATTTGTAATAAAAAATCCCGGAAACAATCCGGGATTTTTTATTATTTGATTTCAATCGTTCGTCCGTTTTTTTCTTCCGGAATTACCGTTTGTTTCGGGATATCGATGGTCAATACACCGTGTTCCATCCTGGCCTGAATCTTCTCTTTTACCACATCATCGGGCAAGATCATCGCTTGCTGGAAGCGGGTATATGAAAATTCACGTCTCAGATAGCGTCCCTCTTCTTTTTTATCTTCTTTCTGTTCGTGTTTCTTTTCCATACTGACCACCAACTGGTTGTTGTTTTCGATTTTGATGGTAAAATCCTCACGGGTCATACCCGGTGCAGCAACTTCGATTTCGTAATTTGTTTCGGTTTCCCGAATATTGATTGCCGGTGCAGTAGCATTGGTTTTTTCCATCCACGTGTTATCGAAGAAATCATTGAAGATATCCGGTAACCAAGTCTGTGTTCTTCTTACAGGTACCATAATTTAATCCTCCTATTATTTAAGTTTAACATATTCATTGGGTAGAACCGGTATTTTAAACCGTGTTCGTTTTAGGAGATTGCAATCGGTATGCCGCAATTCGTGGGGAAATACGTATTTTTTTGTAGATTATGTGTAATTTATTGATAATAAATAAGAAAGAAGAAAGAGATGCTTTGTGTGTTAAATTACTTGTAATGAGTGTGTTATGTTGTTTTGGCAGAATAAAGGAAAAATTGTCATAAAATCTGTTTGGAGGTCTGCCAAATCTTCATGGTTTTGTAACAAACCCGTGGGCTTTTAATGAGGGGATATCAGCTTTATTCTTTATTTTTGCCTTATTAATAAAAGAATAATACCGATGAAAATGCTCTTACCCGTATTGTTGATGCTGGCGACCGGGAAAACGATATTGCCCGGAGAGGTAAAAGTAAAGACTTTACCTCCTGAATCCCGTGAAGTTTTGGATTATTTACCCCGGAATATTGTTATAGCCCATCGGGGTACGACGTATTGGGCTCCGGAGGAAACCGAAGCCGCCATGCGTTGGGCCCGTAATATCGGAGCCGATTACCTGGAACTGGATTTACAACGAACGAAAGATGGGGTATTGATTGCTCTGCACGATGTCAATCTGAGGCGTACGACGAATGTTGAAACCGTATTTCCGGATCGGGCCGACTCGCCTGTTTCGGAGTTTACCCTGGAAGAGCTGAGACAACTGGATGCCGGTTCGTGGTTTAACAAAGCGAATCCGGATCGGGCCAGAAAAGCATTCGAAGGCTTAGACATACTGACCTTGGAAGATGTCGTGCGTATAGCCGAGGGCTATCGCATAGTCAGAGACCGGGCAGGAAAAAGAGTGTACGATATCGACGGGCAGGGGAGAAAGCACACCCGTTACGAAAAAGATCCTGACGATAACGGTAATCGTCCCGGTATTTATCCCGAAACCAAAGAACCTCATTTGTTTCCGGGTATGGAAAAAGATTTGGTGATAGAATTACAAAGACTGGGTTGGTATCATCCGGATGCCGGACAAATGAAACAAATTCCGGTAACCGCGGGCAAAGTAGCTATTGCAAATTCGTCGGCCCGGGTGATTTTGCAGACTTTCTCGGACGAGAGCCTGGTAAAACTGAAAGAAGCTTTCCCACGACGGATTCCTACCTGCTTTTTATTGTGGTTAGGGAATGACGTTTCTGACTTAAAACAAAATACCCCCGAGCAATATGCTGCCAAAATCAATTTCGGTATAGAAAACGGGGCTGTGATTATGGGGCCTAGTATTGCAGGGGCACCTAATCATTATGATGAACTTTTGTCTCCCGGAAACGGTGAATTGATTTACCGTTCGGGTATGGCCATTCATCCCTATAGTTTCGATACGGTGGAGCAGATGGAGGAATATACCGGATTGAAAGCCGGACAGCCGGCACAAAACCGGGCCGATGGAATGTTTACCAATAAGTCGGATATGACTATCCGGTTTTATCAGGAAACGTTGCCCGCAAAATATCTGAAGTCGAATGCAACCTCAGGCCTGCCGGATCATTTACAGCAAAAAAAGAAGCTGGAAAAGGCTGAAAAAGTATTGGAACAATTAGGGTATTACAACTGACCGGATTTAGGGAGGGTAGATTCGTTGCCCTCCTGCATAGCTGTAATGCGGGGATATGATTTCTATACCTGCCTCATTATAACGATCCTGAATATTTTGATGAAGGTTTCCGAATAGATCTCCCGGTCTATCGGACGACAAACAACTTCTTTGGCCGTAGTACGTATAAAAAGAACAAAATGAACTAAACACTAAAATTATGGCTAAAGAGAGTGTAAAAATCCTGCAAGGAAAATTGGATGTGGAAAGCTTGATTTCACAGTTAAACGCAGCATTGGCTGAAGAATGGTTGGCATACTATCAGTATTGGATCGGTGCTTTGGTTGTCGAAGGTGCTATGCGTCCGAATGTACAGAGTGAGTTTGAAGAACACGCCAATGAAGAACGCAAGCATGCCGAAATGATTGCTAAACGTATCATCGAACTGGAAGGCGTTCCTGTTTTGGATCCCCAAAAGTGGTCGGAACTGGCAAGATGCAAATACGATACTCCACAAGACTTTGATTCTGTTTGTCTGCTGAATGACAATGTGGCTTCCGAGCGTTGTGCCATACTGAGGTATCAGGAAATTGCCGACTTTACAAATGGTAAAGATTTTACGACCTGTGATATGGCGAAAAAAATTCTGGCCGAGGAGGAAGAGCATGAACAGGATCTTCAGGACTATCTGACCGATATTGCCCGGATGAAAAAATCAATCCTTGGTAAATAGTTTATTGTAATCACGGGGACGGGGCAATTGTGCGAAACTTTCGCACAATTGCCCCGTCCCCATGATTATTCGGTCTTTTCTGTCAATGTCAATATAATTTTTAAGAATCCAAAAAGAAAATCCATCTCGGATCTCTCCTCTCATTCCGAGAAGTTTTGACCTGTTAATGCATTTGCATAATGCCAGTATATTAATTGTTTTTTAGAGGTAAGAATATGCTGGTTAAATCTTCGTTTATGCCTGCAAATATAACAAATGCGGACAATAAAGGCAAAAATATCGGCTAAAATTTTCCTACCCAGTTCTTTATTTGTTTGTTATTTCCATCGTACTCCGTTTTAAACCGTGATTTAATCCGGATAGCAGAAAAAACGAACGATTTAATCAACATTTTTGTCTGCCGTTAGCGGTTTGAACGGGTTTTTCGATGCCGCATCCGGTGGAAAGAAACAAGAAATGAGAACAACTATTCATCCGATGAAATTGAAGTACAGACTGCTATTTCTGCCTATCCTGTTGTTTGCTTGCGGTGTGGCATCGGGGCAGGAGGCCGGTATGTCTGTGGCACCATTCGTCCGGGGAGATACGGCAGTCTTCCGGTTTGCTCCGGAAAAACGTATGTTCTGGGCTGATTACAAGGGAAATGCAATCGCTATCGATTCGCTTGCCCGTTCCATCCGGCAACACAAACTTTCGATCGAATCGGGCGATATGAAAGTACGTGTACTGGGATTTTGTTCCTCTTACGGTTCCTGCGCAGAGAACCTTGCGGCTGCGAAGAATCGGAGCAATCAGGTCAAATCCTATTTCATTGTCCATGAAGGATTGAAGGAGGATCATTTTCGGACGACCAACTCCACGCGCCAATGGCACGGGATGACTGATGTCATTGGGATAGCCTATTTGTTCCGGAATTCGGAAACGATCCCGGCTTCCGGAACATTACCGGAAAGTGGCTTTACATCGGCCGATTCGGTGTCGGCATCGCAGGTTCTGAAACCCTTTGTCGAACCCGACACGCTTATTGCGGAGAGGTCTGCGAAACCGGCATCCGAATCCACGCGGCCGATTGCCAAGGCTTTGGAAAGCGCTCTGGGTGATCCCGTTCAACCCTGTTACCAGTGGGTTATCAAGACGAATGTAGCCTATCTGGCTGCTACGGTAGCCAATCTCGGTGTGGAATTTGCTTTCGGTAAGCATTACTCGGTCGATCTGCCAATGATCTATAGTCCCTATACCGTGTCACGGACGTTCCGGCTACGCTTTCTGGCCGTTCAGCCCGAATTCCGCTATTGGTTCGGCACTCCGATGAAAGGACACTTTTTCGGGGCACACCTTAATATCGGAGCGTTCAATATCTCCGTGGATAAGCATACGCGCTACCAGTCTCCGGACGGTTTCTACGGTGCAGGCGTAAGCTATGGCTATGTCCTGCCATTCGCCCGCCATTGGGGGGCGGAGTTTACCGTCGGCGCAGGCTACATCCATACGAAGTACGATGCTTATTACAATATTTCGAACGGAGCCCGTTACGAAAAAGGTATCCCGTATAATTACTGGGGGCTTACGAAGGTCGGGATCAACCTGGTTTACAGATTCGGAAAATAAGGAGGAGAGGCGATGAAAAAAACGATACTATATACCGTGTGTCTGGCCGTCCTGACGATGACGGGCTGCGACAAAACCGTACTGGAATTTCCGGAAAACGGAGGTATTGATCCCACGTTGGTCAATGTGAACCTGACTCTGGCGATCGACCCGAAAATAGAGTCCTACGAGCCGTCGGAACGCTCCAAAGTGTCGGAAGCCGATCTGCACGACGTGCGTTGGATCGTTGAGGTGTTTCGCGACGAAATCGGCGGTGACCTGGTGGAGCAGCGAGTGCTCAGCTGCGAGCAGGCGGTGGACGGACATCATACAATCCGTACTTCGCTGACATTGCATGCCGCTCGATATCAAATCGTAGCGTGGATGGACTATGTGGACAACGGTTCGACGGCCGACAAATATTATAATGTAAACTCCCTTTCGTCGATCAGTGTTCCTGAGGCCGGGAATTACATCGGTGACGAAGACCATAAAGATACCTATATCGCGCAACAGGAGATCGATCTTAAGAATTACCGTGACAGGTGGAACGAGACCGTGGATGCAACCGTGACGCTCCAGCGTCCGATGGCTAAAATCGAGTTCATCACTACCGATATCGATAAGTTTCTTGACAAGTTGGCTGCACGGCGGACGAAAGCCGGCAGCATAGCCGAAAATTTACTTACCAGGAAGCCCGACCTTTCAACGATACGGGTACAGGTGGAGTATGCAGGGTATTTCCCATCGGGTTTCAATGCTTATACGAACAAACCTAATGACGCCCGAACGGGCATGTCGTTCGGGTGTTCCATGCAGCCGCTTTCGGACAAGGAGGCCCACCTTGCCGGCGATTACATCTTCGTCAACGGATCAGAGTCGGCTGTAACGGTCAACCTGACTTTGCGCGACGGTGAGGGTAACCTACTGAACCGCATAGAGGGGATCAACGTCCCCATCGTTCGTGGGAAACTGACTGTGATACGCGACGAATTTCTGACGAGAAGTTACGCTCCGGGCATCGGAATCGACCCTGGGTTCGACGGGGAGATCAATGTTGTAATACCTGATTAATACGACCTGACGATGAAAAAGATATTTTACTTGTTTCTGCTCCCGATCCTCTTGGTCGGTTGCAGCAAAGAGACGGAGAAGCTGTCTGAACCGTCGCCTGTCGGTGGTATGATTTCAGTCCATTCGCAGAGAGAATTCTCGGACGGACCGCTAAGTGCCTCCGCCATTCACAGCGACGTCTTCACCCGTGTTGCCGGCGATGCGGTCTTGGCTTACACTTTCGAAGCGTGGACACGGGATGCAAACCCACGCTGCGTATTGCATAAAACAGTAACGGGGACACTGACGGAAGCGGTATTCGAAATCGCGCTGATCCCCGGAAATTACGACTTCCTCTTTTGGGCCGATTTCGGTAAGGGGTATTATAATACATCCGATTTACGGCAGATATCATTCGACGGGATTCCCTATATGTCCGGTAGTGACCGGGACGCTTTCGCCTGTGCGCTCGAAAATGTACGATGGAACGGCGGCAACGGAGTCGGCGCCACGCTCAAACGCCCGCTGGCGAAGCTGACCATACAGAATACCACGCCATTTATCACCGGAGACAAAAAAGTTTCGGTTACTTACCGGAACGTTCCGACCCGGTACGATGTATTGACCGGTACGGCATCCGCTCCGGTGGAGATAAGGTTCACCTTCCCGACGACAACAACAGGATCGGCGGCGGTCGGCGAGGATTTCCTTTTCGTTCCGACTGCAGGAAAGTCTGTTAGCCTCTCGATCACGGTGGGTGATGTGACCAAGGGACTCGATGTGTTGCAGCTGCAGCGGAACTATACGACCATCGTAACGGCTACGTTCGAGTAAGCCACAGGGAATTAAAACGATATAAGATTTGATGAACAGAAAACCAATACATAGATAATAATATAAACCGTTGGGTTACTGCCTTCTTTCCGGAAAATTTGGATTGTTTGGTGTAATTCATTAATAATCAATATTCTATGAGAAAAATTTTATTATTGATGGTAGGGTTTGCAATATCCCTTACCGCATGTCAGAAGAACGAGGGACTCGTATCCGACGCGATAACGACGTCTTCGTTTACGATAACGATTCCGCAGAGTGGAATATCGACCCGTGCTGTGACCGATGCCTTCGGTACAGGAACTTCGGTCAATCGCTGTATTTTGGAAATCTACCACAGTGACCAGCTCTATAGTCGTATCGTGAAGCCGATAAGTAACAAGCAGGTTACTTTTGACAATCTGCGTTTGGTATCCTCGCAGGAGTATGACTTTGTGTTCTGGGCAGACTGCGCTACGGCAAACTCAGGCAGTGATGAAGGTTTCGACGATAAGGTGTATATCACTACTGCTACGGGTGGTCTGAAAGCCATCACGGAGAAAGGCGAGTTCGTAGGCAACTCCGATGAGCGTGACGCGTTCTTCGCTAAAGAGAGTTTCGAAGTTACCGGGTCTTTCACGGAATCCGTCACCCTGAAGCGTCCTTTCGGCCTGCTGGTAGTAAAGACCAATGACCTGAACGAAATCAAGGATGAGGCGCTGAAACCTACGGGGTATAAAGTCGCTTTCAAGGGCCTGGCTACGACGTTCAACGCGCTGACGGGCGAAGTGAGCGGATCGGCCGACGTGACCTATACGGCAGAAGAACTCGCAAAGGCTGACGGTACGATCTCGATGGATTTTCTTTGGGCCACGGATACCGAGGCTGCGCTCTCCGATTTCTCGATGACGTTCCTCAATAACAGTACGGAGATTTGTACCAACGATGCCTTTACCAATATTCCGATCCGCCGCAATTACCGTACCAACGTTTCGGGTAACTTGCTGACCAAACAGGGTACGATCAACGTGACGATCGATCCGGAATTCGAGCAGCCCGACCTGAACGACTATCCCGAATTGCGTGCCGCACTGGCCAATGGCGGCAGCGTTGCCCTGTCGGAGGACGTTACGATCAGCGCGCCGCTAGTCGTGGAGAGCGGTAAAACGGTTGAGATCGACCTGAACGGCCATGATATTATCAATACGACATCGCTTCCTGATACCGATCCAAGATATGGAAATACCACCGTATTTGAAGTGAAGGGGGATGCGACCTTGAATATCAAAGGTGACGGCGATGTTAAGGCTATCGGGACTAATCTTAACGAAGACGGTTACCGTATGGCTGTATATGCTTATGGCGATGCGCAAGTGAATATCTACGGAGGCAATTTCTCTAACGACCAGGATTATAACAATCATCAAGCCCAACTCGACCTTATCTATGCGGATCAAAATGCTGTTATCAACATTTACGGCGGTACGTTCGAGTCGAAAAGTGCCAATGACAGAGGCTATTGGGTATTGAATTTGAAAGATGGTTCGAATGCTGCCATCAATGTATACGGCGGTACGTTCGTCAATTTCGATCCTTCGAATTCGATGACCGAAAATCCGGTTAAAAATTTCGTCGTTGCGACTTCCACCACAGTAAAGGTTAGTGAAGACCCCCAACCTAACGGGAGTTACGAAGTCGTTCCCGAGGGGGGAGTGGTAAGCGTTCCTATTGAAGTAAATGATGCGGAGAGCTTGATCGAAGCGTTGTCTAATCCGGTAGTGGCTAATATCGAGGTTGCGTCCAGCATCGACCTTTCGGAAAAGAGCGCTGAAGAACTTACTTTCGAAGAGTATAAAACCATCGATATTAAGGAGGGGGTGACTATCCGGCTCGGCCAAACGAACTGTCTGACGGCAGAAAAGGGACTTACCCTGACCGGAAAAGGTACGATCGACAACACGTCCGAGGATAACAGCGATCTGGGTAACGGTTACCAGAAATCACTGATTCATGTTAAGGGCGGAGAGTGCATTATCGATGGCGTAACTCTGGTTAACGATCCTAAATACCATTGGCACGGCAGTTCTTACAACAGTGCGGCCATCGCCTACTGGAACGATGCGGATGTAACCATAAAAAATGCCAGGATCATTTCGGGCGAGTTCACCGTTTGCGGTATGGGACGCGATGTTGCCAACGGAGAGATCTCCCTCGTTGACAGTTATTTCGAGTCTACATCCTCAAATAAGGATAATGGTGTGCACTGGGCTTACGCAATGCGTTTGTACGGTTCAAAAATAAGAATCGATAATTGTGAGGTCAAGGGTATTCAAGGTGGCATTTCTATCGAAGGCTGTCAGGATGCAGTCATCAATGGTGGTAAATATTACACGGAAAATACACCGGGGCAGAAAGATGCCTTTTATGCGTTATACATAACTAACGGAGCTAGAGTCACGATCATGGACGGAGCGTTTTCTGCAGCCAATGATTGGTCGGGATTGCAGATCGGGGGAACGAGCGCTGTTGTGTCGGGCGATAATGACGCAGATCTGCCGGCCGGAAATGTGATTCTTAGAGGAGGCAAATTCAGCGGTAAAGCTTATAATCATGTGACTAAGGCTATTTATGAACCGGTTGAGAGCTACAAGTGGCAGGCGATCGAAGATGATCCCGCCGGTTTAAAATGGGAGGTCGTAGCCGAATAGCGAAAGGCAGGATACGACACCAATCGGTTACTGACCGTTAAAAAGGTCCGGAAATATTTTCCGGATAACATGTACCATCCGTAGGAGCCTGACCGCTCCTGCGGATACAAAGGAAAAGATGAAACAAGTTCTTTCAAAATAAATTACAAACCGTTGATTTACAGCTTTACTTCTAAAAAGTTAGTGAGAGGTGTAAATGGCATTAAATCAATATTTTATGAAAAAAGTATTCCTGTTGGCGGCGGGGCTTGCAATGATCCTTACCGCATGTCAGAAGGAGGAATCTCTTTCCGATCCCGGTGGGGTATGCACCCAGGCAATTACTGTTACTATTCCGCAAGAACTGCAGACTCGTGCCATGGCGGCGGACTTCGGCAACGGTTCCGCCTACGCTAAGCGCTAAGATATATCCGTCCCAAACGGAAACGGTGCTGAAAGTTCCGGCAGAAGCGATCGGGGACTATAAGACCGCTACAAACTGGAACACCGGACGATTCAAAGCTATCGAAGCGATTGAATAATCACGGTAATCACGGGGACGGGGCAATTGTGCGAAACTTTCGCACAATTGCCCCGTCCCCGTGATCGTTAATAAAGCATAATTTTCACCGGTTGGTTCATAAATAAGGAACAAAAGGTTGTTTATCCGATTTATTGCATTACCTTTGTGGACAGTTAGAGTTTATGAATCGTTATCGTCAAAGTTCTTCTTCAAAATAAGTAAGTCTCTTCTTTAATTATCCTGCTCTCTAATTAGTATTAATTTTATTTTAATTTCAAATGAACATTTACATTTCAGGTTTAAGCTATGGCACGACCGATGCAGACTTAAACGAATTATTTTCAGAGTATGGAGAAATTTCTTCTGCAAAAATTATTTCGGACAGAGAAACCGGAAGATCCAGAGGATTCGGATTTGTCGAGATGACTAACGATACAGAAGGACAAAAAGCGATCGATGAATTGAATGGTGCAGAATATGACCATAAAGTGATTGCGGTAAGTATTGCACGTCCTCGCACTGAAAGACAGTCTAACGGTGGATATCGTGACAGAAACAGTAATTCCAGGCGATATTGATCAGGTGATCAGATAAGGGGTTGGCTGAAAAATCAACTATTCGGCTTTCCAGCTAACCTCTTCTATAAGTTTTATTTCGGGTGTCTTATAACACTCAGCAATGAAGTTCGATTTATTCTTTCTTTTCGATGTGAGATCAGGAGTTTTCAGTCCTGAAGTGTTCCGTTTCTGAAACAGATTTATTAAACTTTTTTGTTCTTTTTCCTTTGAGAAATGAGTGTTGAAAGTTTAACTAGTTATTCAATAAGGCTGATCGTTTGTTAAAACGTTTTTTCCCAGCCTATTTATTCGGATGACCTTTCTGCCCCATTAAAACATATTAATGTTACCCCGGCATTTCTGTTGTATGTTCTATATAGATCCGATACAGCAGAGAAAATTAAATAGTGAAAATAAATGCTGTTTTGACGTACAGCAAAATAATAATATATGACATTTAAAGAATTAAATATAATCCAGCCGATTTTAAAGGCTATTGAGGAAAAAGGATATAACAGGCCGACACCGATTCAGCAGCAAGCAATCCCTGTAGCCTTGTCCCGAAAAGATATATTGGGATGTGCACAGACAGGAACCGGAAAAACGGCTTCGTTCGCTATTCCTATCATCCAGCTTTTACAGGCAGATCCGATTATAACGAAACGCAAGGGAGTCAAAGCTTTGATACTGACGCCGACCCGCGAACTGGCCTTACAAATCAGTGAATGTTTAGACGAGTATGCCAGGTATACCCCGGTTCGTCATGGTGTGATGTTTGGAGGAGTAAACCAACGTCCGCAGGTTACTATGTTGCAAAAAGGTATCGATATTCTGGTTGCGACTCCGGGGCGTTTGCTCGACTTGATGAGTCAGGGGTTTCTCAGCCTGGATCAGGTGAAATATTTCGTGCTCGACGAAGCGGACCGTATGCTCGATATGGGGTTTATTCACGATATTAAGCGGATATTACCGAAGCTTCCGAAAGAAAAACAGACCTTATTTTTTTCGGCGACGATGCCTGATTCGATTGTTACGCTGGCTTCTGCTTTATTGAAAAATCCTGTGAAAATCACCATTACTCCTGAATCTCCGACTGTCGATGCTATCGAACAGTTCGTTTATTTCGTCGAGAAAGCCGAGAAAGGACGTTTATTGATATCCCTTTTACGGAAAGCTGAAAATCAATCGGTATTGGTTTTCTCCCGTACGAAACATAATGCCGACCGGATTGTCCGGGTATTGGGCAAAGCCGGAATCGGAAGTCAGGCTATTCACGGAAACAAGAGTCAAGCTGCCCGTCAGTCGGCTTTAGGAAATTTTAAATCAGGAAAGACCCGGGTGATGGTGGCTACCGATATTGCGGCCCGGGGTATCGATATCAATGAGTTGCCGTTAGTGATCAATTATGATCTGCCTGATGTCCCTGAAACTTATGTACATCGCATCGGACGGACCGGAAGGGCTGGGAATGCAGGAACGGCCTTTACATTTTGTTCTCAGGAAGAACGAAAACTAGTAGATAATATCCAGAAATTGACCGGAAAAAAACTCTGTAGGGCTGAAGTTTCGGCCTGAGTAGATGGAAAATTCCTGGGATTTAGTTTTTCTATTCCGATTTCGGTTGCTGTGTCGTCAGACCGGTTCGTCTGGACCGCTCCGTTAAGGCTTTTGTCGATTTCATCGGTTTTTCTCCTGCCCGGTGGAACTCCTTGCTGCGCAAAAACTTTACATTACGTTTCTCTCAGACACTATCAGTCGGTCGTTCAGAAAAAGCATGATGATACTCGGCAGAACTCCGATGGTCTTCAAACACGAACACCGGAGACGAATAGGTGTCGGAATAATCTTACGATTCGATTAGGTGATAAATTTTATTTTTTATTTATAAACAATTCATACAGTTAAATGGCAAGACCACAGACATTCAGTAAGAAAGAAAACGAGAAGAAAAAACAAGCCCGGAGATTAGAAAAACAAAACCGGAAAGAAGAAAGAAAACTATCCGGTAATACGAATAGTTTTGAAGATATGATAGCCTATGTCGATGAAAATGGCCGGATTACTTCGACACCTCCGGAAACGAATCATAAAAAGGAAGAGATAAACCATGAAGAAATTGTGATCTCGACTCCCAGACAAGAATCTCCTGAGGTCCGTAAAGGGCGGGTAGAGTATTTTAATGTTTCGAAGGGGTATGGTTTTATTAAGGATCTGTCAGGAACTGAAAAATATTTTTTTCATGTGAGCAACGCTCTTTCCGAACTTGTAGAAAATGCCATCGTTATTTTCGACTTGGAGCGTGGTAAAAGAGGTATGAATGCCATTAATATTTGTATCTCGGAACGAACAGCCGATTAAGTTCGATTTTGTCAGGAATACTTGCGTTGCAACCGGGGTATCGGATTAGCAGGTGCAGCCTGTAAATTGGATATAGGGTGGCTTCGAAGCTGATTATTAGCGAAACTAGGTCCGGAATTAATTATTCAACTCTGAACCGAAAGTTTACCGATTAAAAAGGGGGGGGGATGCTGGTCAAGGGACTTGAAAGGATGAAGCTGATCAGAGTCGAAGTGAGTATAAACCAGTTTGATTTAGGCTTTGAAAGTGAAGAAACTTTCCGTTTGTCGAGGCTTGCTTCGTGCCTGTAGGGAGGGCCTTAGGCTCTGCTTTGAAAAAACACTGTTGCCTGAGTCTGATTTTTCAGCAAAAAACGTTAAACAGAAAATCCCAAAGATTTAGTCTCGACTGAATCGGAAATATTCTCCATAATTATGAGGAAATTCTCCACTTCTAAAGTCTGGATTTCATTTTGTTTTTATGAACTTTCGACTATTTATCCTACATTTGCAGGCATAGGGGGAGTGCCTCGTTTTGTTTACGGCCCTTTCCGGGGGGGGGCTGGCACTTTTATAACTTGAAATCTCTGTAGCTAAAAGAAGTTTAATCTGAAATAAACGATGGATAGAGATACACTTATATTTATAGCATTTTGTGTGTTCATACTCTTATTGGGGGTACGGTTTTGGCAGCAGCTCAGGGAGCGGACGGAAAGAACGGAGGCAGATCGGAGTATTGCAGATGAAGCGGTCCCCTTGCCGGCGAAAAGCCGGAGGTGTTACTTTATTCTGATTCAGGTGATTGTGTTAGGAGGTTTACTGATTTATATGCTTCCCTGGTTAATCCGTGATTTTAAGGGAGCTGAGCCGGTACTGAATGCTGGGTTTATTTTACGTTGTTTGATTTTTGTATTCACTATTTATATATTCATTTCCCGGGGACGTGATTTACTCAGGCAGCGTGTTAAAGGGAATAAGAAGAAATAAGAAGGTGTAAATATCAGGGTCGACGGATAGCCTGATATTTTTTTTGCAAAACCTTAAACGGAGGGTTAACTTTTTTTAAGGCTAGGGATTTAACATTTGAACTTAGATTGACTAATTTTGGAGTACTCAAAATTTTAACATTTGACAAAAATAGAGATTCGATAGAAATGTGGGCTTGAAAGTAACACATTTTTTTCTGGTTCGTAATAGAATTTTATAAGATATAACAACTTTAAATTTGAATCTATGGATACTGTTGATATCAAAGCATTGAATGAACGCATACAGCAGGAAAGCTCTTTTGTGGACATGATCAACATGGAGATGAACAAAGTCATCGTTGGTCAGAAACATTTGGTTGAAGGACTTCTGATCGGGATGCTTTCCAACGGGCACATTTTATTGGAAGGTGTTCCCGGCCTGGCAAAAACCTTGGCCATCAATACGCTGGCAACTACGATTGATGCGAAATTCAGTCGTATTCAGTTTACCCCCGATCTTTTGCCTGCCGATGTGATCGGTACGATGATTTATTCTCAGAAGAGAGAAGAGTTTGTGGTAAAACAAGGACCGATTTTTGCGAACTTCATTCTGGCGGATGAAATCAACCGTGCTCCGGCAAAAGTACAGTCTGCTTTATTGGAAGCGATGCAGGAACGTCAGGTGACGATCGGAGATATGACCTATCGTTTGCCCGAGCCTTTCCTGGTTATGGCCACCCAGAATCCGATCGAACAGGAAGGTACCTATCCGTTACCTGAAGCCCAGGTCGACCGTTTTATGCTGAAAGTAGTGATCGATTACCCCAAAAAAGAAGAAGAAAAGCTGATCGTTCGTCAGAATATGGAGAAAGCCTTCCCTAAGGCATCTACTATTCTGAAACCCGAAGATATCATTCGTGCCCGTGAAGTAGTGAAGGATGTATACATGGATGAGAAAATTGAAAAATACATCATCGATATTGTTTTTGCCACCCGTTTTCCGCAGGAAGCCGGGCTCGACAAGTTTGTCAGCATGATCGCTTACGGAGGTTCGCCGCGTGCCAGCATCAGTTTGGCCAAGGCTGCCAAAGCGTACGCTTTCATCAAACGTCGTGGTTATGTCATCCCCGAAGATGTACGGGCGGTATGTCATGATGTTTTGCGTCACCGTATCGGCCTGACTTATGAGGCTGAAGCCAATAACATTACCAGTGAGGATATTATCAACGAGATCCTGAATGCCGTAGAGGTTCCATAGTCGGAAGGTCGTTTTTAACCTTTTACTTTTAACCTTTTACTTTTAGATATGGAAACTTCTGAATTGTTAAAGCGGGTCCGGAAGATAGAGATTAAAACCCGGGGCTTGTCCAAAAATATTTTTGCCGGCGAATATCATTCTGCCTTTAAGGGGAGAGGTATGACTTTCAGTGAGGTAAGAGAATATCAGTACGGCGACGATATCCGGAATATCGACTGGAATGTGACTGCCCGCCACAACCGTCCTTATGTGAAGATCTTCGAGGAAGAACGGGAGTTGACGGTCATGTTGATGATCGATGTCAGTGCCTCCCGTAATTTCGGGACTATTTCGAAACTGAAGAAAAACCAGATTACCGAAATTGCTGCAGTGCTTGCTTTTTCTGCAATCCAGAATAACGATAAGATCGGGGTGATTTTCTTCTCGGATAAGATCGAGAAATTTATTCCTCCGAAGAAGGGAAGAACACATATCTTGCATATTATTCGCGAACTGATCGATTTCTATCCGGAAGATAAACAGACCGATATCGAACAGGCATTGGAATATATGACCAATTCGATCAAGAAACGGTGTACCTGTTTTGTTATTTCCGATTTTATCGACGAGCACGATTTTGCCCATGCTTTGGCTATCGCTAACCGGAAACACGATGTTGTCGCCCTGAGGGTATACGACCCCCGGGAAAATCAATTGCCTCCGGTCGGGATGATGTACCTGAGGGATGCCGAAACCGGAGAACAGATGTGGGTGGATACTTCCGATAAAAAGCTGAGGGAAGCGTATGAAAAATATGCTTTTGTCCGCGAAAAGGAACTGGATGCAATCTTCAAACGTTCGGGAGTCGATGTCGCTAATATCCGTTCCGACGAAGACTACGTCAGGGCTTTAATCACTTTGTTTAAGAAAAGGGCTTAATTATTATGGATTTTGATCAAAGATCGTAACTATGAGGAGTGTTTTGAAACAAATATTATTATATCTGTGCTTGTTTTTAGGGGTGGCGACCCTGAAAGCTCAGCATGTAGAATATGGGGTGGCGCTTGACACCAATTATATGATGATTGGAGATCAACAACATCTTACTTTTAAAGCGAAGGTAGACCCGGGAGTCCGGATTGTGTTCCCTCGGTTACAGGATACGGTTGTTCATGGATTGGAGATTATCTCCGGTCCTGTACGGGATTCTGTAAAAGAAAAGGATGGAAGATGGCTTTTGGAGGAAAAATATGTCGTCACTGCTTTCGATACAGGAGTATATGTTGTGCCTCCTCAGCCCATTACGATCGAAAGTCAGGAATATAATAATATTGTTCGGACCGATCCCGTAGGATTGGTGGTGAATACTTTCCAGGTAGATCCGCAAAAGGGGAATTACGATATCGTTATGCCTTATGCCGCACCCTGGACTTTTGCCGAGATTTTGCCTTATCTGTTGTGGGTTTTGTTAGGGATTGCCCTTATTCTGATCTTCTGGCTGTATTGGGACCGGAGGCGGAAGAACAAACCCTTGTTTACGCCGAAGAAAGAAGAGATTCCGCCTTATGTCATGGCTATCCGTTCCTTGGATGAAATCAAGGGCAATAAGCTTTGGCAGGCCGGAAAAGAAAAGGAATATTATACCCGATTGACGGATACCGTACGCCAATACCTTGACGGAGAGTTCGCTATACCTGCCATGGAACAGACCTCCTCCGAAACAATGCAGGCCTTGGTAAATTGTAAAGAGGTAGAAGCCAAAGAACGGGAGAGAATAGCAGAGATGTTGACGACGGCCGATTATGTGAAATTCGCTAAGTTTACTCCCTTGCAGGATGAAAATTCCCGTTATCTGGATGCCGCTTACGAATTTGTCAATAACACTCACCAACGGGTAGAGGCTGAAATTGCTCAGCAGCAGAAACAGGAAGAAGAAAGAAAACGTCAGGAAGAAGAACAACAGCGAAAAGAAGCTGAAAAAAGCGAAACTCCCGAAGACGTAAAAGATAAATGAGGCGATCAGGCACTTTGAAAAGAGTGTATGAGTTAATTTGTAAACTGAAATAAAATGTTTGGATTCGAATTTGCAAACCCGAAATATTTCCTGTTATTGATACTTTTAGTACCAATGATCGTCTGGTATATCCTGAAGGAAAAAAAGTCGCATGCTGATTTACAGTTTTCTTCATTACAGGCGTTTAAGGGGATCAAACATTCCGGCCGGATCTGGTGGCGGCATGTTTTGTTCGTATTGGAATTGCTTGCCATTATCTTATTGGTGACGGCCTTGGCTCGTCCGCAGTCCAGTAATAGCTGGCAAACTTATACCAGTGAAGGTATCGATATCGCACTGGCTCTGGACGTTTCCACGAGTATGCTGGCCCGTGACTTTACGCCCGACCGTTTAGAGGCGGCTAAAGAGGTGGCTACGAAATTTATCCTCGAACGTCCTCAGGATAAAATCGGATTGGTGGTTTTTGCCGGCGAGAGCTTTACTCAGTGTCCGTTGACTACCGATCAGGCTGTATTGGTCAATCTACTCCGGGAGGTGAAAAGCGGTATGATCCAGGATGGAACGGCGATCGGTCTGGGTTTGGCTAATGCGGTCAACCGGTTGAAAGATAGCCCCGGTAAATCGAAAGTGGTGATTTTGTTGACAGACGGTATCAATAATCAGGGAGCGATAGCACCTGTCACGGCTGCCGAATTAGCTAAAGCTTTCGGTATCCGGGTATATACGATCGGAGTCGGAACCTATGGCGAAGCTCCTTATCCTGTTCCCACTCCCTTCGGCGTGCAATTGCAGAATATGCCTGTGGAAATCGACGAAGGGGTATTACAACAGATTGCTAACGTGACCGGCGGTAAATATTTCCGGGCGACGGATAACGATAAATTACAGCAGATCTATTCCGAGATCGATCAGTTGGAGAAAAGTAAGATAGAAGTGAAACATTTCAGTAAAAAGAATGAACAGTATTTTATTTTCGGTTTGCTGGGTATGTGTTTACTGATTGCACAGGCAGTTCTGAAGTATACTCTTTTAAGGAAAATACCGTAAAATTATTTGGCTATGTTTAGATTTGCACATCCTGAATTATTATATCTCTTGATTGTTATCCCACTGTTGATTGTTTTTTATGTGGTGATGATCCGACGAAAAAAGAAGGCGATAGCAGAATTCGGTAATCCGGAATTACTCGGGCCTTTGATGCCTCTTTTATCGTTCAAGCGGGGCACGTGGAAGTTCGTTATGCTGATGCTGGCCTTATTGTTTGTCATTGTCGGAGTGGCAGGCCCTCAGTTCGGTTCGAAACTGCAGCAGGTGAAGAAAAAAGGTGTAGAGTTGATGATCGCTCTCGACGTTTCCAATTCGATGATGGCCCAGGATATCAAACCCAGTCGTTTGGAAAAAGCTAAGATGGCCATTTCCCGGATGGTAGAGAAATTATCGAACGATAAGATCGGTTTGATTGTATTTGCGGGGGATGCTTATGTGCAATTACCTATTACTACCGATTATTCTTCGGCCAAGCTTTTCCTGTCGAATATCAGTACGGATATCGTACCGGTACAGGGGACGGCTATCGGGAGTGCGATCGATCTGGCCGCCCGGTCGTTTACACCGGAAACCGAGACGTCCAAAGCGATTATTGTCATCACGGACGGAGAAAACCATCAGGATGATGCGGTTGCGGCTGCTAAGCAAGCCCATGAAAAAGGAATCGTAATCCATACCATAGGGATGGGATTGGAACAGGGTGCTCCGATCCCGGAGAAAGGAAAACCCGGACAATTTATGCAGGACGCACAGGGGAATGTAGTCATCTCCAAACTGGACGAACAAACTTTGCAGGATATAGCTAAAGCCGGAGAGGGGCTGTATATCCGGGCCAGCAATACCGAAGTCGGACTCAACCGGCTCCTGGACGAAGTCAATCGTATGGAGAAAAGCTTGCTTGAAGAGCGGGTATATAGTGATTATGCCGAGAAGTACCAGTACTTCCTGTTGGTGGGGTTGTTTTTCATCTTTGTGGAGTTTATGATTCTGGGCAGAAAGAATAAACATTTTATGAAGATCAATCTTTTCAAACGCTAAAAGAAAAGACAGAGAATCGGATTGACGATAATAATGTACGAAAAATGATGAATGTTATGATAAAGTCTATGATAATAACGGTGGTGACCTTGTTGGCTGCATGGCCCGCTATTGCTCAGCAAGAACGGAAATTTATCCGGGAAGGAAACGAATTATTCGAAAAACAGGATTTCGAAAAGGCTGAGGTGGAATATCGTAAAGCTGCCGATAAAAAGGCGAATTCATTTGAAGCGGCTTTTAATATGGCCGATGCTTTATATAAGCAGAAAAAGTACGATGAAGCTCTGGAACAGTTTTCTGCTTTGGCAAAACAAGAAACCGATAAAGAACGGTTGGGCGAAATTTATCATAATATCGGGAATACTTTGTTAGCGATGGAGAAAACCGACGAGAGCATCGAAGCGTATAAAAACTCATTAAGGAATCGTCCGGCTTCTGAACAAACGAAATATAACCTGGAATTTGCACGCCATAAACAACAACAGGATCAACAGAATCAGGATCAGAACAAGGACCAGAATAAAGATCAAAACAAAGATCAGAACAAGGATAATCAAGACCAAAATAAGGACCAAAACCAGGATCAGCAAGATCAGAATAAAGATCAACAGGATCAGAATAAAGACCGTCAAGATCAGAACAAAGATCAACAAAATAAGGATCAGCAAGATCAGAACAAAGACCAGCAAAATAAAGACCGTCAAGATCAGAATAAAGACCAGCAGAATAAAAATGATCAGAATAAAGACCAGCAACAACAACACCCTCAGCAACAGCAGGGTAAGATTTCTAAGGAGGATGCGGAACGTTTGTTAGAGGCTTTGCAGAACGATGAAAAGAATGTTCAGGAAAAAGTGCAGAAACAAAAAGCACAGGAACAGAAAGCAAAGAAAATGAAAATCGAAAAAGATTGGTAATTTTGCGGCTTAAATAAATATGGCAATGAGACAAATCGGATTAATCATATTGTTATTTTTCACTTCACTGGCTTACGCCCAAAATGTAGAATTCAAGGCTTCTGCTCCTTCTGTAGTTGCCGTCGGTGAGCAGTTTAAGTTGGAATATACCCTGAATAAAGAAGGGGACAATCTTAAAGTGCCTACCCTGGAAGGATTCGACCTGCTGATGGGACCTTCCGTAGGACAATCTTTTTATTCATCGAATATCAATGGGAAAATGACGCAGAATGTCACTTTCTCCTATACCTATATTTTGGAAGGAACTAAAAAAGGTACTTTTCAGATTCCCGGAGCGACAGTGATTATCGATGGAAAAGAATATACATCCAATGCTCTGAAAATAGAGGTCGTCGAAGGTAGTCGTAATTCAAACGGTAATCAGGCGGCGACAAACCGGCCGGTGCAGCCGGATGCCAATGCTACGGTCAATGACAATAACCTGTTCGTTAAAGTCGAGGTCAGTCGGCGTAGCCTGTATATGGGAGAAAGTCTGATGGCTACGATTAAAGTGTATACAAAGGTCGATCTGGTCAATCTGGGCAGAACTAAATTTCCGGATTTCAACGGATTTCTGGCCGAAGAAGTACCCACGCCGCAACGTATCGAATTGGTTCGGGAAGCGGTGGACGGGCAGATTTACAATGTCGGAACTATCCGGAAAGTATTGTTGTATCCGCAACATACCGGAGAGATTACGATCGAGCCTTTCGAGTTGGAATGTATTGTCCGTCAGCGTTTAGCTAACGGAGGCCGTAGTTTCTTCGACGAGTTTTTCGGTAATTACAAAGATGTCCGGGCGATGCGGAGAAGTAAACCGGTCACTATTCAGGTGAAAGAACTTCCTCAGCTTGGGAAACCTGCCGGTTTTGGCGGAACGGTAGGGAATGTAACGATGGCTACCTCCCTTTCGGCGGATACGGTGAATGCCAATGATGCGATCACTTATAAAGTGACTTTCCGCGGAACGGGCAACCTGAAGTTATTAAAAGCACCGACGATTAATTTCCCCCTGGATTTCGAAGTGTATGATCCGAAAGAATCCAGAGATCTGAATATTACGGAAAATGGCATGGCGGGTAGTGTTTCTTTTGAATACCTGATCATCCCCCGTTATTCCGGAGACTATAAGATTCCGGCCATTCGGTTTTCTTATTTCGATTCACAATCGAACACTTACAAGACCATTGCGGGGGCTGAATACAATATCCATGTCAGAAAAGGAGCCGATAAAGGGCAGGTGGAAACTTCGACCGGTAATCAGGTGAAGTCGTTCAAGAAAGAAGATGTCCGTAAAGTGGGTGAAGATATCCGTTACCTGAAAACGGAGGGATTGAACCTGAAGGCTGCCGGGGTACGTTTCTTCGGAACTACCTTATACTGGTTGGCTTTATTGATTCCGTTCGTACTGTTTATTGTCGGTGCAGTCTTGAATCGCCGGAGAATCAAAGCGAATGCTGATATAGTCCGGGTGAAGAATAAAGCGGCCAACAAGATGGCCCGCAAACGCCTCAAAGTGGCTGCCAGCGCGATGAAAAATCACAATGCAGAGCAATTCTACGATGAAGTATTGAAAGCCCTTTGGGGATATATGAGTTATAAACTGAATATCGACCGTGCCGAATTGAACCGGGATAATATCAGTGAAATTCTCCAGTCGAAAGGAGTAGAGGAAGACAGAATCAAGGAATTTATCGCTGTATTGGATACTTGTGAATATGCCCGTTATGCTCCCGGAAGTAATTCCGATCAGGAAATGGGGAAAGTATATACAGATAGTATTGATGTGATTACAAAGCTGGATAAAGCTATCCGGTGATTAAAGATTAGAAACTATGAAAAAGACATTGTTGATATTGCCGGTTTTACTGATAAGCTTGTGTGCTTTAGCCGCTACTGATCCGCAATCGGAGAAACAGGCAGAGGAATTTTACCGGGAGGGAAAATACAATGAAGCAGCTGAAATATACCGGAAATTGAGGGCCAGTGGCATGGAATCGGCTATCTTATATTATAATCTGGGTAATTGTTATTATAAACTGGGAGAGAATACGCAGGCCATATTGAATTATGAACGGGCCTTATTATTAGACCCCTCGGATGCTTCTGCCCGTTATAATCTGAAAATGGCCCAGCAAGCTATCGTAGACAAAATCGAAGTGTTGCCCGAATTGTTTCTGGTGAGGTGGTACAAAGGTTTTGTCGGTTATTTTTCCGCCGATCAGTGGGGATATATCTCGGTTACTCTCTTTATCCTCTTTTTGGTGATGGCAGCTTTATTTTTCTATTCTCCTTCGGTCGGTATCAAAAAGACTGGTTTTGTCGTGGGGATTATAGTCTTTTTCCTGACTGTTGGGACGATGTTTTTTGCCATGCAGCAGGATAAGAAAGTCACCGACAGAGAGTATGCGATTATTACAACTCCGAGTGTGACGGTGAAAGGAGCGCCGGATAATAGCGGTACGAGCCTGTTTTTGATTCACGAAGGGCTGAAAGTCCGTGTCATAGGTCAATTGGGGGATTGGTACAATATCCGGATGGCAGACGGCAATGAAGGATGGGTAGCAAAAGGAGATCTGGAAAAGATCTGACCGGGAGGAACGTAATTGTTTTTCCTCCCTGTCAGACTGTTAGCGATCGGACAATAAAGCAGTGAGTTTTTCTATTGTTTTTGTATCCGAAGGACGTGTCATATTGGCATCCAGTACTTTTCCCTCCCGATCTATCAATAGAAAACGGGGAATCCATGAAATCTTATAATCCTTTTTAAAAGTATCTTCTTCGTTTACCCTCAATTGGATACCATCCAGGCTGTCCTTTTCTATCTTGGCTCGCCAGGCAGCTTCATCCGCATCGATAGAGATACTTACAAAACAAATAGGCTTATCCTTGAACTCCTCTTTTAATTTATGAAATGCCGGGAGTTCGCGGCAACACGGTCCGCACCAGGTTGCCCAGACATCGATATAAACGTAATTACCCAGCCAGTCGGATAAATTTTTCCGGTTACCGTCTTTATCCAAAAGGGAAAAATGGGGTGCTTTTCTACCTTTTTCTAAGCGGGTATATTGTTCATACGACCGGAAAAATGCTGCTTTTTGTTTCTCATCCTTTACCTTTTCCCGATAAAGGGGTAAAAACGCTTCCATCCCTTCTGTTCCGAAATACCTGATATATCCGGACATGCTTTCGTCGACTAAATAACTTGCCAGTTCTTCATCCTTAATGTGATTACATATATAATCCAGTTCACATTTTAACTTATCCAACGGTTTACCTGTTTCAGTTTTTTTCTTTTCTCCCAACAATTGTATGCCATTCCTGAAAAACTGGCGGTATTCCCAGAATTCATGAGCTGAAGGATCCTCCTGAAGCAGTTCCGATACTTTCCGGTAATACCTTTCTCCCGGAGAATAACTTTTCAGACGTAATAGTCTGGCATGCAGAAGGGGATAGTCCAATAATGAATGGCAAGCCACATAATAAAGCCGTTTACGCTCCGATTTTTTAAAATCCGCCGGCAGAGGTAAAGAATCAAGATGTGCTTGTAATCTGCCGGGCATCAGAGCCCATTCTTTTAAAAATTCTTCTTCCCCTTTTTCATATCCCGGATCCCGGTTATTCAAATACGGACTGTTCAGATAGATATTGATCGCTTTAGCCGCTCCGGTAAATTTAATCTCTTGTCCGTTCAGCTTAGTAATTTCCTGCTGCTGTCCCGGTACAAGATAAAACGAATAAACATTGCGCGGACCGTATAAAGCTGCATAACCGGGAGCCAGAGAATCCGGAATGGTTATCCTCCCTACGCCTGATTCATCTAATTTTACCTTATAAGCTTGCTCCCGGAATCCGATCCGGATTTCCTCTTGGCCGAAAGTGGCGTCGAAACGGACTTTTACCTGGGAAAAGGCTTGTGCTTCCCACAAAAACCAGCAGGAAAGCACAAAAACTATTTTCAAACCTCTGCTCATTTTAAGCACCGTATTTCGGGTAATTATATTCCATATCCAGGATTTCTCCGAAACCTTCGAATACTTTTTCCGAAGTAATATCGATCATTCCGTTCACCTCATTGATATAGTACATATAAATTTTTCCTTCTTTCTTACTCTCGTTGTAAGTGGAAAGAATCAGCACTTTATTGTTATAGGGATGATTCGTAATAAAACGATCAATACAGGGTTTGAATATTTTCATTCCCGTTATTTTTTCATCAGTTTGGGCCAAAGTATAAAGTTTTTCACCGGTGTTAGCTCCATTGTAATCATAACGGTAAATATCCCGGTCGGTAGCATATAAAAAAACAGGACCGAGTGAACCTACTGCAAAATATTTCGCTTTCTCCAGTTCCGGACAATTGTCTGCCAGGTATTTCCCCACACCGATATTGGGCTTTGTGTCAAAATTAAAAACGCATAATGTCATTTTTTTCGTATCCCAATCCTCGAATAATCCGTATTCGTAATTATTGTATCCTGTCTCCATATAACGGAGGCTTGCATGCATATTTCCCCAATCGAAGGGTTGTGGTGCTGTGGCAACCGCTAACTCTTTCAAAATCCATGTATTTTCTTCGATTCCCAAAAAACGTCCGCCGATTTCATCATAAAGAATACCCTGATAATAATCAAACCATTTAGGGGCATAAGGCGATGCTTTATAAGTCAAGCCGTCTTTCAGGATCGGTTCGGTATAAGTTGTAAATCCCGTGCTGCTGATCGCACTGTATTCATAAAAACGACCGTTCGACACGATCGCATCGTAGCCAAATCTTCCCGGGCTCCAGTAATAATGCCAAAATATGTAATTTTCCGGTTTCCAGGAAGACATATCGAGCATTAGAGTCGACATGTCGAACGTTTTTTGCATAGTAATGGCGGACAGACGTACTCCTCCTTTATCTGTCAACACCACAACATTCTGGTAGCGTCCGATACAGAAGAAGCTACCGATTTTTACACCGCGTCCCGCCAAAGATTCGCCATTTATAGTTTTATAAACATCATGTAAAATTTCATCCTGGGTTACCCGGTTGGAAAAATAAGGACTCATAATCAAATCGAAATCGGTTTTCCCGTCTTTTTCCTGCAATACCATCCAGCCTTCTGTTATGCTACCTTGTACTACTAAGTGAATTTGCTTGTAAGTTTTCACTTGGGTATGTTTATTACAAACTGTCAATACTAAGGTGTAAGATCCCGGAATTTCCGATACCTCATATACTAAATTTCGGGTGTCTCCGATAACTTTCTGTTTATCGACACCACCGATATCATTCGACCAGATTCGCCAACTGTACTCGTAGTCGGTTTCTGATCCCCCATCCAGATTTATATCTGCGGAGAGTTCTAAGGTTTTAAATTGAGTTGCATAGGCGGTATCCTTTGCCGTTATTGCGACATCAGGTAGAGAGCTGTAATCGTAATTTCCCATATCATCGTAACAGGCAGTTACAATGATCAGGAGGGAAATGAATAAAAACAATTTATATATCCTCTTCATTATTTTATTCTTTTATTATTAATACATTTTTCAGAAGGTTATGACCAATCCGTTTTCATCGGTCAGAGGTTCTCCCGGATGGGCTTTATTATATTCGTATAAAGCATCGATCATTACACTGGTATAATGAATTACTTCAGAAGTACTCCATTTGTCATAATCGGTAGCGATACCCAGTACCTGGATTACAAACTGGTGTTTTATACGGCTGTAGTCACCGAACGGCCAACCGGTAGGTTCCGATAAATGATTGGTCAAAACAATACTGAATGTATTTTCATTTATCGGAGCTGCTTTAAAATTCTCATTTTCACAGAGCCGGAACGCTACGGTCAAATTATGTTCCTCCAGTTCAGGTGTTTTTATCACCTTTATTTTCAAAGTTCCTCTTAAGGAGTCTGCTGCAAGTTCACTGGATTCTATTTTGAAATGCTCATTTTCCCGGGCTGTTGTTTCTTCTTTTACTATTTCAAGTCCGACTTGCCGGATTTCCCCAATTGGCAGTCCGATCAGTTTAAAGGGAATTTCCACGATATCTTCTTCTTTGTCAGGATGTAGTGCAAAAGAATAAACGATACTGTCATTTCCGTCTGCTTCATAAATGAATCGCAAGGAAGCATATCCGGCATCATATTGTACATAATCGTCTTTTTGACAACTACTACATCCTAATGCTATCCAAACAGATAATAATAGACCATATTTGTATATAAAATATTTCTTCATAACCTTTTCTCATTTAATTTCTATTTCCATATTCTAATTCTTGGTCAGGTATCGGAAGTACATAATAAGCTTTACTGAAAGGTACTTTAACATTAGGCAGTGTCGCCTGGTCGGTACGTTTGCAATAAAAGAACCATTGTCCTTCTCCTATAAATTCTTTGCGGTATTCTTTTCCGATAGCTTCTTGCAATTTTTCATCAGTTATATTTTCTTGCAGATCATCAGTTACTTCAAACCCTCTGTTCCTGCGTAATGTATTGAGATAATCCAATGCCTCCTTTTTTGTCGTTGCACATTCAGCTGCAATCAAGTACATTTCACTCATACGGAGTAAAGGTTGCCGGTTATTATAGCTGGAAGATACCTGCCATAATTTGGTGTTGAGGTAATAAGAATCAACCGGTTCAAAATAATAAATGTAGCGCCAGTCAGAACCACCGTACAATGCATTTTCAAAAATCTCATCTCTGACCTCCGCTGTTGTAATTAATAAATTACCTACAGAATTGTTTTCACTTTCTTTCAAGTATGTTTCTGTCAGTTTTTTTAAGCCCGTATTATTCAGCATGAAAATACATTCCGGCAAGAAAATTCCATCACGGCTTTCACGGGTTGTTGTAGCGACTTGTGCTTTCTTTACCCATGAATACTGATTAGAAAGCATCACTTCCCGGGCATTTTTTAAAGCATTGACCTTATCGTTTTTATATAGATAAACACGTGCCATTAAAGCCCGGACTGCATAATAGTTGAAATGAAAATTTCGGGTTCCCAGAAAAGAAGTGGTTGCTTTTCCGGTTTTAACCGGATCTTCTTGCAGTAGATCGGCTGCTTTTTCTAAATCTTTGATTGTCAGATCAAGAACTTCTGTAACCGTCGATAACGGAGTTACTTCTTTCGAAATTTTTCTGACATAAGGAATTGCTTTTTCACCGGCCCCGCTCACATAACTTTTGCCAAACAGACGGAGCAGATCGAAATGCAGAAAAGCACGTAAGGCATAAGCTTCCCCTTCATAAATTTTTTCTTCATCAGCCGTAAGAATTCCCCGGTGATCTTCTATACCCTGTAACAGAATGTTGACATTGGCGATAGTATTATACATGTTGTTCCAAATACTGTTGATCACTTCTTCGCTTTTCGGATTGTCATAAACAAAACGATGCAGGTAATAATAAGTTCCGGCTTCCTGATTCCAGAAATATTGTTGTCCCAAAGCGTCCAACATTCCGAAACCGAGATGAGCACCATAAAGCTCTTCCGAACATAAAGCGGTATACACTCCGGTTAATTGATCTTTGAAACCATTTTTATAACTGAATAAGTCATCGTATTTTACTTCTGTACTCGGACTGACATCCAGCCATTCCTGACAGGAAACACTCAACAGGGAAAAGAACAAAATGCCGAGTATATTTTTTGTTTTTTGTATTCGTATCATTGTATTCATCGATTAAAAGGTTGCTTGTAAAGAGAACGAGAAAGTACGGGCGAACGGATAAGTCAACCCGCGTTCTGTTTTTACTGTAGAAGCCCGGAACACATCATCCATATAAAAACTGGCCTTTAATTGTTGCAGCCGGCTCTTTTTCAGGAAAGCGCAATGCCGGAAATCATATCCTACGTTTAAAGATGACAAACGCAATTCATTTAAATCCTGTACAAAACGGGAACTGGGTTTAGTCAACCTATAGGGATTATAAGAAAAATCGACCCGGTCTCCCGGTTTTTTCCAAACGGCATTGTAAATCCGTTTGTCGACATTTAACCCGACATCGGCATTTTCGACCCGGTCGACCAGAGTCTGGTTATAAGTCTGACCGCCGAATTGATAATAAAAAGACATGTTTAGGAAAATTCCCCGGTAATCCATATTTATTCCGAAAGTACCCGAACAGTCGGGCATGGCGTCGCCACAAACCACCTGGTCTTCGGCTTTCCATTCTGTCGTTGTCTCTCCGTCTTTCGTCAGGAAAATCTCATCTCCTGTTGCCGGATCGATACCCAGAGAACGGACTGCCCAAATAGCATTCATAGACGAACCTTCGATGAAACGGGTCTGAGGCCTGTTGGTATTTCCATCCAATATTTCATTGTCGACCTCATCGTTATAACTTCTCAACGCATTCGATATTTTTTTCAACTTATTCGTATTCTTGGCAATAGAGAAAGAAGTACTTAAATAACGGTCGTTTTCCACATCATACAACAAATGGGCATTTAACTTCAGTTCCATTCCTTTATTTTCCGTGCTTCCGATATTTTCCATATAGCTGGTAAATCCCATAGAAGGAGGGATAGTCAAGGCCAGCAACTGATCTTTGGTTTGCTGTACATAATAATCGTATACTATCATAAGACGTCCCCAGAGATTCAGGTCGAATCCAATATTGTAATCCTTGGTTTTCTGCCATTTCAGCTCATCGTTGGGTAGAGCCATTAAATGAGAACCGATCCAGTTATCGTAGGCCTGAGTCTGATTGTAACTAAACATAGCTAAAGCCTGATATGGATTGAAGTTTTGGGCTCCGGTATAACCGGTTGAAGCACGTAGTTTAAATTGTTTTAGCCACTCAGCCTGCTCCATAAAATGTTCTTTGTGGAAATTCCATCCGATACCTGCCGACCAGAATTGGCCCCACCGCTTATCTTGTCCGAAACGGGAAGAGGCACTGGCACGATAGGACAAATCAGCTAGGTAACGATCGTCGTACGAATAGTTTAAAGCAGACAAAATACCGATTTCCCGGCTGATAGCCTCATTGCCGGCAGGGGGGTAATCGCCCTTATTGAATCCAAGGCCCGAAGTGATAAAACCGTTCTTGTCATTCGGAAAACCGACCATGGTGAAAGTAACTTCTTCAGAACGGCTTTGCTCCATCTTGTAGTTCAGGTTCAGAAAAATTTGATGCTTATCTAATAATAAGGAATAACCTCGGGAAAAGGGAGAAATGACGCTAAATGACTTAACATCAAAGTCGTTACGGTGTCAAGTGGGGACAAACCGAAAAAGCGGAAAATGCAAGGAAAAGCAGAATATAGCAGGAGAACGGTTTGCAAATCATTACCCAAGAAGATGTAAGAT